>Ga0214545_1009281_pt1 | contig 15078 bp, 14 predicted proteins | sample CNSS4metaG_FD_160064 | JGI IMG/M metagenome (GOLD analysis project Ga0214545, IMG submission 160064) | Root nodule microbial communities from cowpea collected in UCLA plant growth center, Los Angeles, California, USA - CNSS4 | ecosystem: Host-associated > Plants > Roots > Nodule | place: USA... | reverse complement strand
TGGGTTAAGTGAGCCGGGTTGAATTCAACCCACTTTTGAAAAAGTTGAATTTTTCTCAACCCAACCCGGCTCGAACCCGTGGTGAGCCGGGTTGGCTCACGGGTTGAAACCCATTTTGACATCTCTACTAGCTTTGTCTGATTTCTAAGAGTCGTAACTGTGAGAGAGAGGCAATCTTGGATTCTTGGAGAAAATCTTACCGGGTTCTCTAGAATTCTTGAAGAAGCAATCAAAATGGCTTTCATTTCAAAACTTCTTGCTTGACATTAAGGTTGATATGTAACATTTGCATTCCTAGGTGTATTTGTTCCATTTTATTTTCTACATATTTCAATTCTTCATATTGTATCACTATGTAGGTGACGTTCTTATTGCAATTGTGTGTAACATTGCATTAGGGTGTGGTTCTTGATAAGTGTTATAAGTTCTTGATGTCTTAGGGTTTAGAATTATTGAGGAGCACTAGTAATTCTGTAACCTTTCTTGATATAGTGGAAATCTTCTACCTAAGGTTGCTTAGAATAAAACTGGATGTAGATTCATTAGAATCGAACTAGTATAAATTTGGATGTTTCTCTCTACTTCTATCTCTTTTTCACATATCTTGTATCTTCGAAAAATTCCACTTCATAGCATTAACAAAGATCCTTGTTAATTGATTAAAAAATTGCATAATCTATTTTAAAGAAATAAAAAGAATAAAATTGTTGAAAACCCAATTCATCCCCCTCTTGATTTGTGAATAGTGGTTGTAACATCTTTAACAATTGACACCAGAGCTGGTTAATTGAAACCTTAATCAATTAAAAAGATCTTGGATATGACTAATAGACAACCCTTATTCGTTGGAGGAAATTACCCATTTTGGAAAATTATAATGAAAATCTTTTTATAGTTAGTTGACAATGGTGTATGGGATCCTGTGATAAATAGACCTTTTGAACCCACAAAGAATGTAAATGGTAAAACTATTTCTAAAGAATTCTCTACATAGACACATGATGAAAACAAGAGAGCATATTATGATGTAAGGGCCAAAAATATCATTTGTTCTACACTAACTTTGGATGAATTTTACAAGATTTCTGTTTGTGAATCAGCAAAAGAAATGTGAGATGCTTTGGAGGTGACACATGAAGGCACAAATGAGGTCAAGAGATCAAGGTAAAACACTCTCACCCAAGAATATGAACTGTTTAGGATGAAGACCGAAGAAAGCATTTGAGATGTTCAAAAAAGGTTTACTCATATAGTAAATCACCTTTTGGCCCTTGCCAAGACATTTGATAAGGAGGAACTTAACATCAAGATATTAGAGAGTCTAAATAGAACATGATAGCCCATGGTTACAACAATATCTGAATCAAGAGATCTTACAAGCATGAATATTGCGAAATAAGAGATCATTGGCTTAGACGAATTATTTGAAGAAGATCGCTTAACCGTAGCAAGAGCACGAAAAATTGAACATTTCTTATCACAACCCTTTTTTGTAGCAAAAGTTTTTATTGGTTAGGATGGAAAATATGTTGGTCTAGCAGAAACAATTAGAGGATTTAATTTGATTTTTTATGGAGAATTAGACGGTCTTCCTGAACAAGCCTTTTGATTGGTAGGTAACTATGAACTTAGAAAAAGAGAGCAATTTTAAGAAATGACTTTAAATATTTGAAAAAAATCTCATCAAAGAATACGAATTGTCTAGGATGAAGACTCAAGAAAGCATCTGTGATGTTCAAAAAAGGCTTACTCATATAGAAAATCACATATTGGCCCTTGGCAAGACATTTGATAAGGAGTAACTATCAAGATACTAAAGAGTCTAAACAGAAAATGACAACCCAAGGTTACAACACTATCTGAATCAAGAGATCTTACAAGCATGAATATAGCAACTCTCTTTGAAAATTTGAGAGAACATGAACTAGAACTAGGAAGACTCAAAGAAGAAGAGAAGGAGAGAAAAAACACACCGTTGCTTTGGCTGCTGTGAAATCTACTACTAGAAATATTGAATCTACAGATGATCAAGATGATGACAACTCTAACCGTGAAACATTAAATCTTATGGTAAAAAGATTCCCAAGAACAATTTATAGCCCCAACATGCTTTGAGTGTGGTAAAACTGGCCACATCAAACTTGAATGTCCTGTCTTCAAACTGAAACAAAATCTGGAAGAGAAGAGTGAAGCAAACAAATATAAGAAGAAAAAGAAAGCTTACATCACTTGGGAAGACAACACTTCCTGTACATCCAATGAATTCACTGAAAGTCTTGAAGTGAAAGTCTTGAGGAGGAAACAAACTTGTGTTTAATGGTTGGTTTAGGTTCCTTTAAAAGCGGTGTAAGCAGTTTTGAATCTAATGATGATGAAATTAAATACTATCAATTGCTTGATGCATTTAAGGAATTGCATGAGGAAGTTAAAAAATTACAATATTCAAATAATAGGCACAAAGGGGGAGAATAGGTGGCTAGAAAATAGATTATAACAGCTAAAGAGGAAAATGAATTAGAAAAAACTAATAAAAGTCATGTTTGTAATTGCATGAGAAGTGTACCCATATGTGAAAATTGTCCCAAGATAACTAGAAAGAATTGACTATCTAATGAAAATTTACTATGTTGTTTGCTAGTAGAAAAAAGTATTAAATACAGATTGGAAGGAGGTTATCTTGACTCTCCTAGTTATCGAGAATCACATAGAGGATGATAGTGTAGTGAGAGTCAAAGGAGGTTTCCATATAGTTTGGAGAGAAGGCATATATGTATGATACATGGGTCATGTCTTTAGTTGGATAATAGTAATTTGCCCATTCAAATGATAATGGTTGGATAGATACCCGTGTGCAAGGTGTAGCCCACAAAGTCTATCAATATATCATAAGAAAAGTGTAGAATCTCTAGATCAAATTCAATACTCTTAATCTTCTAGAAGTAAACCACGTTATCATGGTGAAAAGGCATGTATGCATGATGAAACATGTTATTCATTCGATGTGTTTATATCTGTGTAAATGACCTGATCAGAAGATACACCATTAGATGATCTTTCAAATAACATTTTATGTGATTGTAAGACAATAGACAATGATCCGATCAGACGATAGACCATATGTTTTAACAGTTAGACAACCTGCTAAATGACATTCACTAGAAGATTAACTAGATAAAATCATATGGATAACGAGACATCGCTAATCTAGTGGAGATTTACACGTACCTTCCAAAGAGCCTATTCCAAAAACCTTATTTCATAAATTCTTGGAAGTTTATTAAGAAAATTTTCTAGAACATGTAATTCATAAGTAACTTATTGTCAAGGATAAAATGGTAATTTGAAAAATTCAGGAGATTGCGAGTGCACAAAGAAGTCATGGGAGTGCAGGAAGCAAAAGTCTCTAAATGATTATAAATTAGTGTTATTATTCCAAAGCACCCTTACGATAACCGAAAATATTATACCGGTAAGCTGTATAATATGGTTTAGAAGCATGACAAATGATTCATCCTCTACATTCATGCATGGTCTTGTTCTAGTGATAAAAAACAAACCTTGAAGTTAATTTCAGACTGTTCAATTTCAGATTAGCTGACCAATAAGTACAAATATTCATTCCTGATTATTTATTTCAGAATGAATTTCCACACAATCCGGGGTGCATTTTGGAATTATACAATCAGAAATGTTAAACAACATTGAAAAAGATAATTTTGAATTGTACAATACAACACTAAAATTTTAACTTTCCGATTGTTCAATATAAAAACACTTTGAAACACTCAATCCGAAAACTTTTTGAGTCACTCAATCTGTAGTCTTTGAGACATGGAGGAATATTTTTGACATTTCTCACACCTCATGGAGGTGCAGGGCCAAAAAAGATGAGTTTCAACCAGTTTACTTGAGTACCATTAGTTTAAAAGCTGCAATAATGATACACAATGCAAGCTATAAATTTAGCAATTTCTTAACATCAGCTACAACTATGCGGAAAACAAACCTTGTACATGTAATGTTATTCAAAATTATGCGCTGTTCTCTTTTACAAAATATACTTTTCCTCCTTTGGAAGGCAAATGTAGTTTATAGATATACAAACACTAATAAGAACATGAAGTCACATATTTACCAGCGGGCATCCTCTAGACAATAGGCTCATCTTCGAGGTAATTATATTCGAAAGTGAAGTCAGTCTTGATTCTTTGACACCTGAGAATAATCAAATCAGGACAATCAGAAGTGCAGTGCCACATTACGAACATGTCAACCATTTAATGGACTTCTGAACCACAAAATGGTAAAACAGGAAAATACAGTCAGTAGGATTGTTTTTGACAAATTACGAACATGTCAACCATTTAATGGACTTCTAAACCACAAAATGGTAAAACAGGAAAATACAGTCAGTAGGATTGTTTTTGAATTAAATTTATAGTAGCCAGAAAGCACAGTGCCAAATATTAACTAATCATATATCATGCAAGGATGACAACGCTGGTAGGGTTTGAGTAGACACTATATGCCCATTACTATTGTCCTTCAAGGAACCAGTTGTCCCAAATTTAACGTCCCATCTGATGACATAAATTGACAGTAAACAAACATATTTCTAAATAGATGACAAACCTGACAAATGTATTAAAAATAGAAAATGGATATTTGCAGAAAGTTTTAAAAGATAGCCATCTCCAATCTTTCTATAAAGAGATGATTGCAAATAGATGACATTATAAGTTCACTATACTTACCACCCATGTTGCATATCATCATTTGCTATATGGAAATCAAAGTACACATATGTTCCTTGCTCATATTCATCTGTTGCAACTTTTGGCTCTTCATGCCGTTGAAACCATGTGTTATACTTGCGATGATATCTCCAAGACTGTTTCTTTAGCTCCTTTGCAGCCATATATTGTTGGTAAGTGTTCTACAGAAAATAATGAATGTAAGCTTACAGGGCAGAATGAGAGTAATACGAATCACCCAAAAAGTCCGTGTACCTGTTGATAGTAAAATGCAAAGAACAGGGTATCAGTACCATATGGTTCTAGACCCACTCTCTCCCAAAAGGCAGGATTATTAACAATAGGTGCCTGAACTTGAGGAAAACTTGGAGGAGTTATCGTAGGATGTTTCTGCATAACCCAAAAAAAGGGAAACTTTTGTCTTATAATCTAGTAATACATAATATAGTATTCAATTAAAATGATGATTATTAAAACCAAAGAAGTATACAGGAGTATAGGTCCTGGGACGTTCTGAGTCCTTAGGTTGCGGAAGTTTGAGGTGAGCTGCCTCAAGCATCTGTAAATTATATAACTGATCACGAACTCCACCAGAATTAGCAGTGAATGCACTAAAGTTGTCACCAACAGGTCCAAGGTCAGTAGAATTTCTTCCTATAACACCGAGGTTACCAGTACGCTGGTTTGATTGTAAAGGTTGGCCGGGAGACAAATCAATATCCCTAGAAGTCTGAACAGGCTCTGGAAGAGAAGCAGGTACTCCTGCCTGCAGCATAAATGTCAAACAGTGTGAATCACGCATGAATATATTTTATATAATACACACACAATATGCCCATTAGATTCTTCCATACCAGTTTCAACATGAATCAATATAAATAGGTATATTTGCTGTCTACAAAGCAGAATACGTTTTTTGTTCGACCCAACCCATCTTATTGCTTAAAGAACTATAATTACTATTTTTTTTAATTCAGACTCAGTACTATAATTACTATGATTACTACTTAAGTGTGTTTGAATTTCAGTTGAAACACCCAAACCAACGTTCAGTTTCCAAAGAATACTGTGCCAACATGTTTAACACTTTTTTAGATGCAGTTAGAGGCAAAATTTAACCTGAACTTCAGTTGAATTTAAGTTTAAAATGTGTTGCCCTTTTTTTTAACTCTAGTCGAGTTCAACCTGACTTAGTTTCCTAACTGAAATCCAAACACACAGTTAGTCTTCTAGCTTTCATGTTTAAAACCACATTAGCTAACTAATTCATTTTCCTAAAATGAAAAAATGGTACGAAACTGTTAAATATATATATATATATATATACACACACACACGTGTGTGTGTGTATTTTATTATTATGTCTTGCAATGATGTGCTTCTCTTCATATTTTCCTTCTGTAGCAGTTGGGGCAGGGGAATCAATCTGTATTCTTTAGATTGCTCCATTAGGGACGTGTAGTCCACACACACTGTTCTCATACTGGAAAAACATTTGTGCTACCACCAATAACCTCGTCAGCACATTCTAGCTCAATTTCAAGGTCCACCTACCTTCTTTTCTCTGTTTGGAAAGTGTGTATTAGTTATACTCCTCCCTTGGCTAATTCTGGGTATCATTTTTCAATCTTTACAATTCCAACCACAACTTCAAAGAAACTCAATGACAAAAACTATCTATCTTGGTCAGCTTTGGTGGAACTATGGATCCTTGGTTAGAAGCATCACGACCATTTAGAGAAATTTAAGTTCTATAGTGATGATGTCTTTGCATACCTATACTAAAAAGATTAAAGAACAATAGTGAAGTTTGTTTTCTAACTGAGTTTTGTTGTGACAATCTGTAGAGCCCAACATTTTATTTTAGGAACCATGAGGACTTTCATAACCTATAATTCCTTTAGAAGTAGGTCCAAAAATATCCTTGCCAACTTTCAATGACTATATGATTCACCTCAGAATTAAATCATTCACAGTCTCTTTTGTTGCTCAAGTCCAATCTCTAGCTGAACTAAAAATGCTTTTGGAAGCCGATTTGATGGACGAAATGAAAAAGAAACTTGATAAGTTGTTCATGGTGTTGGTCTTGAATCCCTAAACCCAATTTTTTATCATATTGGTGATCAAATTTTGACACGTCAAGAAGTTTCTCAATGTAAGACCTTACGGAATGCCTTCTTTGTATTCTAGCCCAGAAAAATAGTGGGACTTGATCGGAAAGTTGTAGAAACTTCAATAATGGTATCTACCCAGGAAAAAGGAGGTTTGGAATCCATGGAGGATGTGGTGGCAGAAGTGGCCATCCTAAGGATCACACTGTTGTTAGTAGGACATCAAGTGCTTTACCGATGAAGCCATTGATTTTGAGACAGCACTGTTTGGGAATCAGAAGCCATGGTTCTGCTGGGTAGAATACAAAATTTAGTTAAATAAAAGATAAATGTCAAATTAAAAATTTCATGGCTCTATTGAAAATCAAAACTTGAATAAGAAACTGCATAAAAAAATCAAATTCAATTAAAAAACATAATTAAATGGCTGCAGAACACAAAAATCTGATATTATAAAAATCAGAAACTTAGAGAAAGTCAATCAGCACACGATAAAAAACTGAATAAGAACGCAAGTTTTCTAAAATTACTTAGTAAAAGATTGAAACAAAGAGAAGCAGAACATAAAAAAATTAATATGAAGGCAAAAGAATTAAAAACATTTAAAAGATACTGAGATAAAGACTGAATTAAAGAATCAAAACTTGTGGGTAGCGCTGAAAGCAAAATGAATCATTATTTTTTAAATAATAAGATCCTGAAACTAAGACAGATTCAAAGAATCAAAACTTGTTGGCAGCAGCAGAACGCAAAACGAATTAAATTATTTCAAAAAAATATTAAAACCAAAAGACGAAATGAGAAAAAAAGATACAGCAGTTCCAAAACAACCAAAAATAAAATAGGAAACGAAAAGAGGACAATGAAGAAAAAGAAAAAGAAAAAAGAACGTAGAAAATTCTTACTTAGAGTGGCTGGAGATGTTGGGTTGCCAGATATGAATGGTTGCTGGAGTGGGGTGGTCTGAGGAGAAAAAGGCTTACTGTGAGGAGGAGAGAACATAACGACGTGTTGAAGAAACATTCAGGGGTGGTTTTCGTTTACATTCCACATAATACACTGTAACACTCAATATACAAAATACATTTGAGAAGACCCAAAATACCCTCACAAATGAGGTTCGTAAATGTGAAGATATTTTGGACTTATTTTATTTTGGGTGCATTCCCTTTGTCACCTAATCTTTATAGTCAAACTAGGATGGCCGACGCACTGGCTCTACCATCATATGATCCAGGTTTACTGATATAAATCAGATGCATGGCAACCGAGTTTGCGCAGACAACATAACATGTAGGTATGTGTGTGCATGTGTAAATATATGCTGCAGCAAGTATATAAGATAATCTGTCTTAAAGCATATAAAAGCTGATGAGTTAGTCGGTGTACCGGAGAGTCTATAGCATATGTCGATTTCAGTTCATCTTCGCTCATAAAATTCTTGCTAATTCCAGTACTGGCAGTAGATTCAGTCCCCGAATCATCAGGAAAAATCTGTTGCTGTGACTTGTCAACCGTAGAATTGCCAACATCTGCAGAATATTAAAAACTTTGTTGTATTTAATCTTTCAAAAAGTTACTATTATTTGTGTGTAATGTTATGGATGTAAATATTTCCCAATTAATGTACAATAAATATAGATTGATTGAAAAATAAATATAAATTTGATTGAAAGAAACGATTGGGATTAGGAGTTTATTTGATAGATTTGCTCCTCAATTAAAGTCCTTATGTTTAGAGATTTATTTCCTTTATTTCAGGAGAGATTTATTTCCTTTTATTAGTATTTTTTTATTCCCACAACATACAATGTATCCTTTCTATTTTATATCATAAAAAGTAATTTCATAGATACTGCTTACTGCCTACACATATTTTTAAATGATATCAGAGCTCTAGTTTTCTTCTTTTTCATGGAGCCCTAGACTCTCTTTTTACCACTTACAACCTTCAATGCCATTTTATGAATGTCTTCCCCATCTTTATTGTGTTTTTCAGGAGTAGGATTTCGGAAGGAGAATTAGACTTGCTAAGGAAAGAAATGGAGCCTACCATCTAGAACCATCTCAAGAATTTAAAACTGACCAAACCAAGTCTCTAATTAGCATATCAAATAAAGACACTCTTTGGTTGTACCACTCACGCTTAAGAAAGCTGATAAGTAACCAGAAAGAAATAGAGAGATGAAAAGAAAACACTGAGTATTATTGAATTCAAAAGCAACAAGGTGATGATGACCCTCTTCCCATGGCCCAGCCTTGTAACTATCTGGTTCTTTCCTCCCAAAAACCAGTATCCTCCCCAAGAAACGAAAACCCTCCCTACATCTCCCCCTCTCCCTGCCCCCAAAACTGAAAGATCTCCCTCCTCCTTCTAGAAGCCACGTAGGCAATTCTGTTAGTATCAGAATCAACATGTGTGGGCTTGTTGTCTCCCCTAATTCTCGGCTTGTATCAAGGCCACCTTCTTTAAAATTCACCTTGTCCTCAAGGTGAAGATCAGGAAATGCCTCTATCATCTTGCTCAAAGATCCCTATGAATTCTCACAATCCGACATGTTCTTCCACTTTACTTATACCTCTAAAGACCGATTGCTATCTCTTCTCACTACTGTAACATCTTCTGATTGGACTTGTAACTCAATTTCCTCGGTCACATAATGTGGTAATGGTTGAACCACAACTTCAGTTGTCATAATGGGCTTCAACAGAGACACATGAAAAACTAGATGCACCTTGCTATCCTCAGGTAATTTCAATCTATAAGCCACTTATTCAACCTCCCCAACCTTATACTCCACTCCACTCCTCTTCTACATTTGTCAGCATGTTGCTTCATCCGATTTTGGGCATGCACCATGTGGTCCTTCAATATGTCTAACATTTCATTTTTGTCTTGTATCATCCTAGCTACTTCATCTACCGAGATTGCTGCAACATCTCCTCTAATCACCAGAGGAGGATCTCGTCCATACATTGCCTTGAAAGGGGTCATCTTAGTGGCTTCATGGTAGTTTATATTATACCAATATTCAGCCCAACTAATCCACTTATGCCACTATCTTGGTTTGGCACCTGTCATGCATCTTAAATAAGTTTCCAAGCATCTGTTTACCACTTCCGTTTGCCCATTAGTTTGCGGATGACATGTAGAATAGAATTTCAATTTGGTTCAAACCAACTTAAATAATTATGTCTAGAAGGAGCTCATAAAAACCCGGTCTCCATCAAAAGCAATACTTTTTGGAAATCCATGAAGTTTTACCACTTCCTTTAAAAACAACTATGCAACCTCTTTAGCATTATAAGGATGTGCCAAAGCAATAAAGTGAGCATATTTGGTGAGACAATCAACCACCACTAATATTGTATCCATTCCTCCTGCTTTTGGCAAACCTCCAATGAAGTCCATGGAAATGTCAGTCCAAATATGTTTAGGAATAGGTAAGGGTTGTAACAAACCTATTGGACTCAGAATTTGATACTTGTTTCTTTTACACACATCAAATTTCTGCACATACTCTTCAATGTGTTTCCTTATTCCTTCCCAAAAGAACAAGTGTGCAATCCTCTTGTAGGTTTGAAAGTATCCCGAGTGTCCTCCCACAGCTATATCATGAAATTCTTTCAAAATGGCGTTCATTTTCTGTCAGCAGTCGATTATGATAATACAACCTCCCATTGTTCATCTTATACCCTGAGTGATCACCCTCCTTGACCAACAGATCATGTAGAATTTTCTTCAATTTCACATCCTTCTCAATTTCAACTGCTAAATTTTCCCGCTCAAAGAAACGTATCAAACTCAAGGCTCAGTATTGCAATATTCTAGAAAGGTCATCTGCTCTCTATTTTCCGCCCCCAGTTTATACTTAATTTCGAAGTCAAACACTAGCAATTTAGAGATCCATTTATTTTGCTTCGTACTCGTCAATCGTTGATCCATTGGAAACTTCAAACTTCTTTGATCGATATGAATAATGAAGTGACCCCTAGCAAATAATGCCTCCATTTTTGGATTGCCATGACCATGACTCTTTTTCATAAAAAGACTTATTCAAAGCTTTGTCAGACAGAGTTTGACTCATGTAGGCCACTGGTTGTCCTTCCTGCATCAACACCGCTCCAATTCCCTTCCCTGATGCATTTGTTTTCACCGCAAAAAGAAAACACTAACAGTGTTATGGAATTCAAAAGCAACAGGGTGATGGTGACGCTCTTTCCATGGCCCAGCCTTGTAACTATCTGGTTTTTTTCCTCCCAAAAACTATCCTCCTCCCTAAGAAACGAAAACCCCCCTATATCTCCCCCTTTCCTTGCCCCCAAAACCAAAAGATCTCCCTCCCCCTTCAAGAAGCCACGTAGGGAATTTGATATTTCCACTTCTTTCTTTCGTAAACCTTTTGGATCTTACTAATATGCCCCCCTAATTCTCTACTTGTATCAAAAGCCATCATTTTTCTCTTTTAGAAAATATGTTTTATTTGGAAATCTAGATACCAAAAAACTGCATTGTGAGGCTTGTGAATTAACTAAACACACTTGTGTATCCTTTCCCATTAGCAAAATTAGAAGTTCACAATCTTTCCAATTAATCCATAGTGATATATGGGGACCATCTACTACACCTAAAACCTCTACAGCACACTAGTTTGTAATCTTTATTTTTGATTGCACTATTGTTCCCATCTTTCATTCAATGATTCAAAATCAATTTGGGGTCAACATAAAAAGATTTAGGTATGACAATGCTGGGGATTATTTACACCAAACTGCATCTACTTACTTCCAATCTAGAGGGATTATTCATGACTCTTCATGTGTCTATACTCCCCAACATAATAGAGTGGCAAGAGGAAAAATAGTACTTACTTAACACCACTCGGCACTTATCTTTCAATGGAAGGGTACCCAAAAAATGTTGGGGAAAAGTTGTCTTCATTGTTTTATATGTGATAAATAGAATTCCCTCACATATACTAAAGAACAAAAGTCCTCTCGAAATCATAAAACTTTTCTTCCCTCACTTTAAGATCTCGAATGGCCACATTCCTAGAAAATTTGGGTGCAAAACTTTTGTATATATCCACAACCAAAATAGAGACAAACATGATACCCAGGCTATTAGATGTGTCTTTATTGGTTATTCGACTACTCAAAAAGGTAATAAGTGTTATAGCCCTTCATTTAAAAAATGTAAATCTTCGTTGAAGCACCTCCATTGAAATTAAATCTTTTTTCTCCAATAATGTTTAGGACATTTTTATGGAGAAGAAAGACCTGAGGTACCCATTTTTTTATTTTGCAACCCCATTTTGTTGTGGGGTGTTCAAATAAGAAGATTCATGAATTATCCCTTGTTCATTGAAGGAGGACAATCTTTGGTTCAAAAAATATTTGGCCTTAAGTGCACGGACTCTTTAAATGATTGTCTGGAACTGATTTTAATCATTTGGATAAAGCTTTTGAAAACTTGGCTCACTTCATTTTTCTTTTTTTTCATTTCAATACCATTAAATACACTCGAGTTCAATCATAAATGAATAAGACAAACCAACAATTCTCACATAGGTTAGGAATACTAGAGGTCCCCACGCACTTGTGTTGTGGATACTGTTAGAATTGGGCTTTAAGCCTAACTCAACCCCATAATGGCTTGTAAGTTGAGGTTTGCACTTCATTTATATACTATGAAATTACCTTATCTCTAGTCGATGTGGGACTTCTAACATACTCTCTCATGCCGAGGTATATACATATCATGCCTGGGACTAGAAAACATGAACTATTATGTTAAAACATCAAAATATACCTGGATCTTTAGAAACAACTGACAGCAATGATTGTTGGCTAGATGGGGAATGGACAGAAATGGGTGGCTGGGGTACTGAGGTGGAAGAAATACCACTAAGACCTGAAGACTGGATTCCAAGTCCCACACCAGATTGAGAAGCAACAGGTGATCCTTGAGAATTGAACTGCACATATAGTGGGATGTTATAAAGGAAAGAAAGTCCAAACCAGATAGTGAAAAATCACAACAAAAAATTTAAAGCTCACAAATACCAGTATATGTCATGTAAAATATATCTTTCCACTTTAGAGAAAAATCAAGTTAGGTTATGAAGATGCAATTTATGATACAACAAAATATTCAAGTATTTGATAGTCAATTATAGAGAAGAGAAATGAAATCTTCTGGGGCCTAGCCTAGACCACTAATAAAATTCTTGAACATGGTAATTGAGAGTATCTCAAAGGAAAATTGCAATAGTCACGAGTTAAGGTCTATAATGAAGTGCCCAAGTGTAAAAAATAGAGCTGTATGCCGAATGTTAGACAATGTACACCAGTCAAACGTAAATAATTTAGCCAAAGAATCAAGGTGTGTTTGATTCTGCTTTTAAATTTTAGGTTCTAGAGGATGTTTTACAGAAACAGTTTTCAAACAGAGTTTTAGAAAAATAGAAAGGGAAGATGTAAAAGTAAAAGGAAGAATGAGTAACAAAAATTGAAAATAGACAACCAAAACTCAATGTTCTGTTTTTTTATTTTAAAAACTAAAAAGAGAGGTTAGTTAAAGAGAAAACCCAAAAGCCACTCGTAGAAGAAGTTAATTTTGTTTCAAAAAACACAGTTTAGCACCAAGGCGATTTGGTGGAGTAGGCATCCTCTCTAAAACGAAATGCCATCCCAACCATGTTGGCACCACAAACAACATGTATCATGTGCTATACCTCAAAATATTATAAAAGAAAGAAGAGAATACAAAAAACTAGTGGGGACACTACACCTAACCCACTAATCCCTAAACCTATATAAGGGCAAATCAAATATATCCCTGAACAACTTAGGACAAATAATGCTAAGAAAACCATCTCACCAAGTATAACTATGAGATTTAGTGTCGAACTCAACAAGTTTATTCACAAAATATTACCCTCTATGAAAATATGCTAAAAATGAATACATACACAATTACTATTTATAAAACAATTCAACAGTATATTACGAAGTTCCCAAGGGATAATAGAAGTATTGAACTCAGCTTGAATAACAAATTAAGAGTCACACTCAATCCAAAAAGATTAGTCCATCCTTTGGAGATTGCAACTTCCAAAACCAAATTCACATTTATCACTTCAACATAGCGTTGTGAACACAGGGATATGACAAGAAACAACCCTCAATGGAAACAAGATGATTTCTAAAAGTATTGATTCCCACGCTCAATGTCCTTGCGACAAACACATGATGTCCTCAATGTGAACACACAATATCTTCAATGTGAGGGGTGTGTTAGAGAGATCGTAGATCACTAGAGATATGGCCAAAATTATAATATATGTGAGGGCAAGCCTCACTTTACTAAATTGATTTAATAAGGTTGAGTGAGGCTTAAATTTAACTACCTCAATATGGTATCAAATATCTCCTTTTTGTCATTACCATATTTATCTTTATAGGACACTCATGATCCAAGTGATGATGCCACCACAAAAGGGATCGAACCAACCTACACCGAGATTCCTTCTTTTTAAGTTTTGATTATTACAAATAAAGATGATAATGTAATTGGAGTGATTGATATCAATAAAATAATTCTTAATTTTCCAAGTTTTATTATTAGAGAATATCAATCTCCTATATATTATACTGATTTTGTTTTCTCAATATAGATAAAGCATTCATGCTGTCTCAGAAACACGACGATTTCAACCCAATATCTCTCTATTTCCTATAGTTTAACGGTTATTAAAGCATGTACATGTACAAGAGGTCTTAACAATTTAAACTGTCTTCATAAATGCTTCAATTCAACAAGAATGAATTATATAATTAAACTAATTGAAAGAAAATAATGGGACTACGCTTTTCTCCTGATTTTCATTATGAATTCTAAAGAAACAAAAGCAATAAATTCAACTCCCAAATGTATTTTTGACCAAGCGTATGTGCACAATATACATCCTGTTAGATGATATAATATTGTGTTTAATAGTTGGGCTCAGCCCATTATGTATTTCTGGGATTTGGCCCATTATCAATATAAATAAACTGTCCTTTGTGTAGGGTTTACACAAGAGAGATTAATCCCAAAACCCTATTTCATCTTATTTTACATGGTATCTAGAGCTTAGGTTAGTTTACTACAGCCACCGTCCCGCCGCCGCTCATTGCCGCCGCTTCTGCCGTCGTCACCGTCGCCTCCG
>Ga0214545_1009278_pt1 | contig 15081 bp, 14 predicted proteins | sample CNSS4metaG_FD_160064 | JGI IMG/M metagenome (GOLD analysis project Ga0214545, IMG submission 160064) | Root nodule microbial communities from cowpea collected in UCLA plant growth center, Los Angeles, California, USA - CNSS4 | ecosystem: Host-associated > Plants > Roots > Nodule | place: USA... | reverse complement strand
GTGGCGATGATCGTGTAATCCGTTACACGGGAGCAGATATTGATACAGGTGGTGCTGAGGATGCTCAGATGGCGGAGTGAGGGCTAGCATGGGATTAGAGCTAGGGTTTTGCTAATTTGTAATTTATATTTTTAAATACAAATTTTGGTAACTTGTAACCTTTTATGGATTTAGTTATGAGTTATGGCGCACTATTTTAATGAGTTTAAACTTTTCCCGCGTTGGGATTTTTATCGAGATTACTATTAATGTAATTATTTCTTTTATTATTTATTTTTTTAGTAATATTCCCTAGGGATGTTACACCTACCATTAGAGAGCATTGTGATGAGTGAAATTGCAGAGAGAAATTGTGGTTCTTGCGTGAAAATAAGAGCTTAATTTAGGTAGCATTAAGGAGACCATTGGGGATAAAATAGGGAAGCTCTAAATTATCAAATTTTAAGCAAGGAATCCAGATTAGGGGTGCTGTCATTGCATTTAGTTATGTTAAATTATTGCATCAATTGTCGTAATGCATCTATATTGACCCTGTGACCTTTATTTTCCTTGGAGTTCATAAGTTTCTGGAAATTCAAGAAATCGCATGGCGGATGATGAACAGTCGACATGCAACGCATCCTTTCCTGCATGATTTTGGGGTTCTTGAAGGGGAATCGCCTGACAACATGGCCTTGGCTACCAGGCGACGCCTGTCTGCAACCTTGTTTTTGGGTTGTGCTTGAACTGTCTAGCGGTGAGGAACTTCCGCCAAGCGACACGAGTCGAATTGTCTCGATTTTGGGCTTTTTGATGTGTTCTAGGCTAATTTTGATCGGTGGAAAACATACTTTAATCATGTATTGATTAAAGGGAAGGGATTAATGGGGGAATTATTTGGCAATAAAAGGAAAATTGACGATTTTGGTATATTCGCGCATTAGGGTGAATAATTGGGGATTCTTAAGTTTTAGAATCAATTGCAGCGTAAAGTAGATTGATAGTGATTCGTTTTATGTTAATTTAACATTGGAGCGCAGTTAATTGTAGTAAGATTGAGTGAATTTCGTAGCAAATGGAAATGGAAGTCGAGTTAAAGAGTTTCGCAGGTGCATGAATTGCTGGAAATCTCCATAATTCTATACATCGCCTAGCGGTACTTGGATGACTGTCAGGCGACAGTCGTAGAGTAGTGGAGTGAGCAGCTAAATTGGCAGCGAGCAGAAAATCCAGTATGGGGGTCAGTTGTGATAAGGAAAATGCGAAGTTAATATGTGTTGGCTATAATGGCAGGAAGGTTAAATAATGCAAGAAGTGATATTAGATAGAATTATAAAATCTAGGTTAAATTACTCTTGTGGTCCCTCTATTTGTCAAGAAATTTCAGTTTGGTTCTCAAGTTTTTCGTTGTCTTAATTTGGTCCCCATTTTCTTAAAAATGATTCAATTTGGTCCTCACCATTAGTTTTGACTAGACGGTGTTAAAGTCAACGCCACGTGTCAATTTCTGGTTTTTTTGATTTTTTTTTTAAATTTTTAAATTTTATTTTTATTTTTTACATGTGTAACTTCATAGTTGTGCCACGTGTCAAAATGACTCAATTTGATCCTTATATTTGTTTTTAGTTTCAATTTAGTCTCAATTTTTGTAAAAGTGAAGCAATATTGTCCCTCCTTAGATTGACTCTCAATTTAATCTTTGTATACAACTTATGATTAGGGGTGGCAATGCGGGCCGGCCCGCCCCGTTTAGGCCCGCCCCGCATAAGGCCCGCATATCGCGGGCCGGCCCGCCCCGCCCCGCACATTTTATGCGGGCCGCATACTCTGGCCCGCCCCGCATACACGTTGGCCCGCGGGCCCGCGGGCCGGCCCGCTTTTTTTTTTAATTTTTTAATTAATTTATTTTTTTTATGATAAAACTTTCAATGTTTAAAAATTGGGAAACTTTAAGAAGTTCGCAAAATTAAGTAAAGACTTTAGGGAATTAGATGATAAATTGATAATTCAACATTTTCATCATATTCATACTATGACATACACAATGTATTCTTTAAATTTTAGCACATTAAAAATTACATAATACTTGTCTTTTCCAATTATACAAGAATTTGAAATATTAATGCAAGAGTCCATAAAAGAAGTAATTAATATACACAAGTACAAGTTTTTTTTTTTTTAAATTTTATGCGGGCTTGCGGGCCGGCCCGCGCGGGCCGCGGGCTAGCCCGTGCGGGCCGCGGGCCTATGCGGGCCGAGCCCGCGGGCCTGCGGGCTCAATATCCTGGCCCGCCCCGCGTTTTTTTTGCGGGCCCGCGGGCCAGGCCCTAATTGCCATCCCTACAAAGAAAGATTTAAGATGAAGGAGGGAACTACTTCTACTACTATCAACACTAAAGATAAAGAATCTACAGGTGGTAAATCAAATTCTAAAACCTAGTGCTTTAAATAGATATTTTAAATGTCTGGAAAAGGTACATATGTTATCACAATGTCCCAACACCAAATGGCCAATAGTGAATCATCGGATCATGAACAAACATGGAGTGAAGATGAAGAAGAAGAAGTACCACCATTGGAGGGGATATTTTGATGGTTAGGAGGTTGTTGGAAAGCAAGAATAAAGTGAAAGATGAGATCCCAAGAAGGAATATTTTTCATTCTAGATGTCTCATAATGAAGGTGTTCACTCATCATTGATGGAGTAAGTTGTACCAATGTAGCAAGTAAAAGACTAGTTGATAAGCTTGGCTTAGAGACATCAATACATCCTAGTCCTTTTACGTTGCAGTGGTTAAGCGAGGATGGTGAATTAGTGGTGGAAAGGTAGGTGTATATTGATTTCACCATAATATGTGGATGAAGTAGTATGTGATGTCGTGCCTATGTAAGCAAGTCACTTTTGTTGGGAAGCCTGTGACATATGATGGTCTATCTAATATATATTCCTTCTTGTTTAAAGGTAAAATGGTGGCCTTGACACCTTTATCACTGAGAAAGGTTAGTGAGGACCAAGTAAAAATGAGTGCCAAAAGTGGGCAAAAGAGAAAATAGGAAAGATAAAAAAAAAAGTGGAAGAAAGAAATTCTAAAAAATTCAAGAAAAAGGAAAGTAAAATTGAAAAACAAAAAAGTTGTAAAAGTCTTTTCTTAAGAGATAAAAAGGTAAAAAGAGCGGTAGTAATAAAACAACCTTTATATTTTCTTATGCCTAACAATATTTGTTTGTCTTCTACACAAGTTTCTTTGTCTTTAGCTATGGAGCAAATTCTTAAAGAATATGAGGATGTCTTTTCTAAAGACATTCCACATGGTTTACCTCCCAAAAGGGGAATTGAACATAACATGGACCTCATTCTGGGTTCAAACTTTCCTAATAGGCTAGCCTATAGAAGCAATCTGGAAGAGACCAAAGAGATACAAAAGCAAGTAGAGAAACTAATGAAGAAAGGATAGGTTAGAGAAAGCTTGAGTCTGTGTGCTATGTCAATTATCATTGTTCCTTAGAAAGATGGCTCATGGAGGTTGTGCATTGATTGTCGGGCTATAAATAACATTTCCATTAGGTATATACATCATATTACTATATTTAATGACTTGCTTTATCAAATGCATGGTGCTTGTTATTTTTCATAGATAAATTTGAAAAGTAGTTATCACCAAATTAGAAAGAGAGAAGGGGATGAAAGGAAAACTACTTTCAAAAGTAATTTAGGTTGTACGAATGGATGATTATGCTTTTTAGGCTAACTAATGCACCTAGTACTTTCGTGAGATTGATGAATCATGTGTTGCAAAATTTCATTGGTATATTTGTAGTTGTGTATTTTTATGATATATTAATTTATAGCAAAACACTTGATGCACACATGGGTCATGTAAGGGAAGTCTTGGAATTACTTCAAGAAGAAAAACTATATGCTAATAAGGAAAATTTAATTTTTGTACACATGAAGTTGTTTTCCTTGGGTTTGTAGTCATATCTAAAGGAGTACAACTTATGAAGAAAAGGTCAAAGCTATCAGGGACTAGCCTATTCCTAAAAATGAAATTGAGGGGTAAGAATTTTTCATGGTTTGGCTAATTTCTGTAGGCGATTTGTCAAAGATTTTAGTACCATAGCTTCACCATTAAACGATATTGTTAAGAAAGAAAGTGGGGTTTAAATGGGAAAAAGAATAAAAGAGGCTTTGATGAGTCATTATTTTTCTCTATTCTTTTACCTTTTTATGCTCATCTTGATGGATTTTTAGTACTTAATTGTCTATCCTTAGTGCATTTTCATCTAATGGACTTTTATTGCCCCATTATTCTGAATTTTGATTAATTTGGGATAATTTGGTCTAATTTTCGTTTGTAATTATTTTTAGGTATTTTAGGTGAAGTTGTTTTGGAGATAGGGCACTAATCTTAAGATGAAAAGAAAGTTGCCATGTTTTTAGAATCCTAGGAGAGCCTATTTATTCACATTTTCAAAACTTTTGTAATCACTTCGGTCGTTAATGAAATTGTTTCTTTAAGAGAGGGTTCTCTTGATTCTTCATATTAAGACTTTAAATTCTTATAAGAGATTAACAACTTTGTGGCGAATCTACCATAGACTCATCAATCTTGATCGTGGCTTTTTGACTTATCAATCTTGGATTGGATTGGATTGGATTGTGGCGTCTTAACTTATCTATATTTGATTATGGCGTCTACCCTTTGTTTCTTATCAAAGAGGGATCTCTGTGAGATGAATCTACATTTGCTTATCAATTTGCTAGATTGTGGCACATTCCATCTCTGTCTTATTCCACATTCTTTATTCTTTAATTGATCTTTATTTTACAAAAGAAATTCAAAGTCAAAAAAGATCATCTTTCTTTCTAATAATTAATCTCCCCCAATTATCTTCTAAATAAATCCAATACCTTCAAGACATATTAGTTTGTTATGGAAATTTTAAAATATTTAATAAGATCTTGCTAAATTCCAAAAGATTAGAAAAATATTATCTTTTGATATTTATGAATATAATTAAATAAAATAATTATATAAAAATATCAAATAAAATATCTAAAGATATATTTTTTCCAAATTATCTTTTATCGTAAATACTTTTTATTTATCAAACCCTTTTTGTGGAAAAAGATGGAGAAAACCATAAGGTCCAATTTTTGTTGTTCATTCCCTCTTAACTTATCGAAATTCGGTTTGGCTCGGCCAAAGTTCTTCACCTTTCAATGTTTCTCTTGCCTTCTTCATGCAATGCTTGACTTGACTTTTTGTTGTTTTAATTATTTGCTATTCTTGGATTTATCTCTAAGGTGTCATGAAGTTTTAATCAATTTATTTCCATACCTCCATGAGCTTAACTTAGTTGTAGCTGCATTAACACACCTTAAAACATGAAAGAAAATTTATGCAACTAAAAAGTTATTTTAACATGTTTTTGTATCTCATGCTCAATAACTTCAATTAAAAAAAAATCCTAATTAAAACAATCTTTTAAAGCACACAAACCAATTAAGAAACCAAGATCAAAGGCTAAATGAGGGCATAAATAATTTATGTTATTTACCATTATAATTCCTTGCCCATCAAATCAAAAGAAGAAAATTGATGGTTATTTACATCTTCTCAAATGAGTTGAAAATTTTGTGGAAAGATGGAGTATTAATGTAAGATGTTTCAGATGAGAAAAATTTTGTGATGAAGGTAACTTTGATGTGGAAAATTAATGATTTGTTTGCCTAATTTATTTGAAGTGTAGTAAGGTGTTTATCTTGACGTATAGTTCAAATAAATTATGGTGCAACTGTCATTGATAGTTTTTACCACAAAAATCATCCATATTGAAGGAACAAGGTTGAATTTACAAAAGGAAGGATTGTGACATAGAATGATCTTCAAAGATTGAGTGGTAGAAGAGATTTTGCAAAGAATGCATCATTTAACAACTTAGAACAATTATCAAAAACACAATCCCTAAGTTATATGAAGTAACACAATTCGATAAAGTGGAATATGTTTTAGGAGTTTTTTATGTGATCTCAACAAGCCTAAGCCCAAATGCATCAACAAGCCCATCATCAAGCCCAAGGCCACCTAAAGGCTCAATCACTAGAATCATGATTGATGAGTTTACGTTTGGAATTTTGGAAGTACTTTAGATTGTAGTACAATCTGTTTGGGTGCTAAAACCAATAGAGTCTCGCTACTGATATAGCGCCTGGCGGCACATGCTTAGGTAGCGCCAGGCGATAGCACTACAGGTAGTGGATTTTTCTTGCATGCATTGTGTGTTGTCATGTAAGACTTGGATAAGAAGATGTTGTACCATGAGCGGGTAGGTTCATGGATAATGGTGAACATATGATGATATGAGTGAGGAGGTTTATATCCAGATACTCTCGTGTGGGGATACGAGCGGGGAGGTTCGTATGTTCCGTGCTCACACTTGAGAGGTGCTGCGAGCAGGGAGGTTCGTAGTTGGTGGATCATGTGTGTTGAATTACGGGTGGGGAGATCTGTAGAGTTGGACTATGAGCAGGGAGGTTCGTAGAGGCAGGACCACGAGTGGGCAGGTTCGTGGGAGCATCATATATCCTGAATCCATGGTCAATGGTTGTGTGATTTGCAGGTTGGAAAACCTTGGGGTATTAAGGTCTTGTCCAAGAACTAACTAGAATAAAATAGTGAGGTGTATCTTGATTTCATTAACTTATATGTTAATTATTTATGAGCTCACCCTTTATGTTTGTGTTTGGCGATGATCGTGTGACGTGTCACAGGGAGTAGATGATATATCAGGTGATGTTGTTGATACATAGCGTCGGAGAGAGGGATGGCATGGGACCTTTGGCTAAAGATTTTGATTATGTTTTTTTTTTTCATGTAGCTGGTGTTTTAGAACTTGTAATACATTTTTGAATCGATTTATTTAATTTTAAGCGTGTCGAATAATTTTCAAACTTTCCCGCGTTTGGGAATAATAAAATTATGACATTGTTTTTCAATTATTATTTATTTTATTTTATTTAAGTAATTTCCAATAGTGATGTTACAATGTGTTTTGATGTATAGTGCGGGTTGGGAATTTTGTTTGTGTCCATTGGGTATCAAAAAGGTGGAGTTGTGATATGTTAGATATGGTGTTGAAAGAGTAAGTAATGCATGAGTTAAGACCATGTGAGACTGTTAAACTTTGATTTGATTTTGGAAGGATCAAATACAATGATAGTGCAATAGAGGTTTAATTAAACTAGGGTCTTGGTTGATTGGGAGGAAGAATATAATTTAGGGGTTAGAGTTGCTATGTGAAGTTGCATAAGTTGAATAAGAGGTGTAAATATAGGCTAAAGTATAATTGTTATGTTGCTTGGAATTGGGTGGATGTTGAGGTAATATTTGGGGACAATAATGGAATATATGTAGGATGGGTTGATTGTGGCATATGGTGGAGGAGCAGGGTCTATCTTAATCAAACCTAAGTGTTGCTATACTTAGGGTGGTGAACCCATATGGGAATAGAAATAGTGGAAATAAATAAAGAAGTGTGGGGTTCAAGACTGTGGAATATGATGTAAGTAACTTGATGAAGGTTGTTGTGTGTTTTGGATGCCTGGATTGTGAATACAATCTTCTCTATTGTGCCTAAAATCAATAAATTTGCATTATTGGTGTAGGACTTGGCGGTGGGATCTGAATCGCCAAGCGATAACTACAAAAAAGTGAGGTCTGGAGCGCTTAGTGCTTGGCGATGAGGACGTTCCCGCCTAGCGACAAGTGTGTGGGCAGGCATTGGGACACGTGGTGCCTGACGACCGATGGGTTTTGCTAGGCGGTTTGCAATGGATTTTCACTTGGCGGGACTTTGGCACTGCCAGGTGATAATGCAGGGTACAAGGGGTTGTTTTCTTTGGATGGTGCATGGTCTACAAGGCTTTGGATGATACCTTAACTATGGCATTTGTTGGAGCATTCCTTGAGTTATGGCTCAGAATGGAAGGCGAACACGTGGCGATCCCAGGTTGTAGCCTGGTGAGTTGGTAACCGGTGTGAGTGTATGAGTTGTGGCTCGTATGGATGGTCTACACCTGATTGAGCAATCACAGGTTGTGGCCATTGATGTTGCTAATCTTGTGTCGAGAGTACGAATTATCGTTTGTATTGGGAACTCCACTTGGGTTACGGATGGTGGTTCGTAACATGATAGTCCCACACGTGTATCTACAAGTTGTGGCTTGTGGCGGCAAAAGACATCTTAAGGTCATCATCCGAAGATGTAGAACGTGGATAGACATGGTGGTGGCCATGCTTTATGGAATCGAAGAATAGAGTTCTCGGATGAGTGGGTGTGTACACTTGATTTGTGAGTATGTATATATTTATATTGTTAGCTCACCTTATCTATTTGTGTTTGGTGATGATCGTGTAATTCGTTACACAAAAGCAGATGATGTTGCATGTAGTGTTGGTGAGGCATAGCGCCGGAACGGGGTAGCATGGGAGTTTTATTATTATTTTTATCACTACTTTTTTTTGTAAACCGATTTTATTATCAGTTTTCATAATTGTAAACTTTGAGTTGATTACGAAGTTTGGATTTTAGTGCTTATAATAAAGTTTGAATGGAATGGGACAAGACAATAGAAGATATTGAATAAGGAGAAATAAATGCAGTAGGGGTGAGATAGGGATCACTTTACCAAGTATAAACGACTAAAGATGGATGGCTAAGACTTATAGAGGGTTTCTAAAAAATCTTCTTATTGCTCCAAGAAGGCAAGAGAAAGAGAGGTCACTTATGAAAACTCAATTAGGCAAGCAATAGTCTCACAAAAGGCTTTCAAAGGTGTGATTTTCATCAAGGGAAAACTTTCTTATATAGTCTTTAGTTTTCATATTCAAGAAGAATCTTCCAACTCTGAAGAAAGATAATGTTTTGATGAGGTTTTCAAGATACTAATGAATTTTCAAGTCTAGATTAAGCCATCTTTGTTTTTGTGTTTATGTACATCGGACAAGGTGCTTATTTGGACTTTGGATCATAGCACGCAATACTTAAACTAAACTAAAAAGAGCAAAACGTTTTTGAAAATTTAGATTTTATGAAAAACAAAAACTAGATTTTTAATCGATTACATAATTTGTTAAATTTTTCTTCAAAATAGTATAATCAATTATGCATTGGAATAACCGATTATTTGTGACTACATGTTTTTTAGCTTTTTTAATTGCAGTTATATAATCAATTACTAATCAATTTTATTAGGCTTGGGCATTTAATGAGGAGTGTGTATAATTTGTTATTACTTAGAGACATTGCAATTTGTTCAGAAAATCGGTTAGAATAATTGATTACCATATAATATAATTGATTATATGCATCAGTTTTCAACTTGAAAAATAGGTTTTATGGTCTTTATAAAATGAAAACAAGTGTTTTCTTTTAACAAATTTGATAAGCAATCTAAGAAGTGAAATACAAACATTTTTTCTAAGATCAATACACCTTTTCAAAGTGTTCTAAAGATTTGAGAGCTAAAGTGTTGTGTTGTGATCAAAGGTTTCCAAAGTGCTTCTACTATGGTGATCTCTTTTCAATTGTATTTTATGGATTGTTTCTAGGTTCGTTATGTGTTTTGTGAGTGTTGTGATAGAGTTTATTTGGCTTAGCATCTTGTGGATAGTCAAAGAATGGATAAATACCAAAATTCTCTTGAAGGGAGTCAAAAGTGAATAGGGTATAAAATCTCTTTGAATCAGTATAAAATTGAGGTTGATATCCTCTAGTGAGTGTTGTAATTGCCGAGTACATTTTACAAACTCTTGTTGTTGATAATGAAACCAATATTTCCTCTAACAAAAGGTGAGATTGGACATAGGATCAAATGGTGATCTGAACGAATATAAACTCTTGTATTTTTTGTTGTTCTCTTTATCATCTTTTATTGGTTTTCTTAATCTTTATCAATTGTCTTGAAGTGAAAGTGAATTCTAATTTTTTATAATTTGAGATAAGTTTTTGAAACTAAGTTTTTAATAGAAACCTTTTTTAAGCTAATTCACCCACACCCTCTATTTCTTTAATCAAAACCTACCCCTTTTCCCAATATTTAGGTGCCTCACATACCTATTCTAAAAGGGAATTTGGGACTTCTTTTAACATATAAGTGCATTTAGGATTTCTTATTCTACCAAAAGTAGCCTATTGTAACCCATGTCTTTTCAAGATTTTTTCCCTCAATTTCTTTCTTGATTTAAGACTTCATTTTCCAGCTTTCATCAGACCTTAATGGACCAATTGATAGATCTCTAAAGTGTTGGTTAAGACTCTTTATAAACCTAAAAAATATAAGACATGTAAAAATTTGAAGAAATGGTTAACTAAGTCATGTAAAAGCAATTTACAATTTTTATGATACATATTTATTCCTTAAATCGTAAAGGGAAACATGCATGTATATGAGTTGAAGCATTTGATTCGGTAATTTCATTGGTTTAGGAGAGGAAGCTAGAGGAAGCTATCCATATGTATCATTCATTGAGTCAACAAAAATATAATGAATAAAATAAATTTGAAAATAAATTTGGCACAAGCCTTACTCAAGGTATCAAGAATGTTACAAAATTGAAGAATTTTTGAAGAAATATTATTTTCAAATTATAGAGAATGATTGGAATATTTTGTTCCATCCTATTAAGGTTGTCCTCCTTCAATGTCGTGGAACACAAATCTTTAAAATGAGAATTTACCTTGATAATAAAAAGTAAACATTTCATTAATACATAACAATCATGGCAAGTTAAAAGAATATTCATCAAAGACTCTAAGATATTTTAGCCAATGATAGACGTGTTTTATTTCCTGTACTGTAAAAAGTTACAACTGAGAAATGTGTGTGCAAACAATAAATTTGGTCTCAATTTGGAGAGCGATGACATTGTTTAATTTTTAAAAAAAAATTAAGACTAAATTGAATACAAGATAATGACACTTGGCATTGACAATAACATAAGAAGTTCTTTGCCACATAGTGTCATGTATCACACCAAGGAATTTGACATATGGACAATAACGAAATTTTGTAAAAAAAGGTTTAAAAAATAACTACGTACTGACACGTGATATGTCTCTAACGTTGTTTGTATAGCGAAAAGGACTTAAGTAAGTCAATTTTTTAAAATTGAAACTTAATTACAAAAAATGGAGACTTAAAATTTTTCCACCAAAATAACAAAAGAGAAGTTAAACTTAAAGTTTAAATTATTATACTTTGACAAATTTTTTTATATAAAGCTTGACGAAATTTACTTTTCAACGCATACCAAACCTTTTTCTTATTTTTTCAAATCACATCAAACTTTTTTTTTCAAATTTTTTTTTCATCTATTAGATGCGGTCACATGTGTATTATAAAAAATTTATCAACAAAAACTTTATTAAAAAATAATTTTCCTTAAAATTTCAAAGGGACTATTGTCCCTTCTCGTATACGGATATAAAGTATTGAAAAAGCGTTATAAATATATAAACCAACTCAAACATGTGAATGGATTTGATGTTAAAGAATAAGAAAAGAAAATGATGACAGTTCAAGAATTAATCATTAGATACAAATAAGAAAAAGGGAAAAAAGAAATTATTCTTGAACAAGTGAGTTTTTTCTTTTTCTTTTTTTCTTTTTTGTAAGGTACCTACCTACTAGTTAACTACTGTGGCGTTTGTCCTTGGCACTTAATTATTAGTCACTAGCAAACAAGAAATCACCGAAGCTTTAATTGCATTATAGTATGCAAGAGATTCTTATGCAGGAAGCAAATTGAAATTGTTAAACAAATTTTGTATTTACTTGCACCCAAATCAAGATATTAAGTTGTGATCGCGTCTCGTTTTCAAGTTAAGCCTTTTTCTGTGGCGAAATGTTATAGTTCAACTTGGCGGCTAGATGGATGCATTAAGGTCTACGAAGTAAACGCCTGAAATCAATGTTCGAACAGAAGCCTTATCTTCTTCAATATATTAATGCATGATGGTTCCTTTATAAAATGCAAATTGACGAAGACATTTCACCCGAAGAAACTGATGTTGAGAGATAGGAAGTGGGGAAGGGCGAGGAAAAAAAAAACAAAATTGTATAACCCAAAAAGAGAGTCAGGGAAAGACAGACATCACAGCTTTACATTAATGATCTGCTTTTAGAAACGCCCAAACAAACAAAATTCTATTAGAAGGTTCACATTTTCTCATCCAAAGATATTACAAATTTTATTCGACCACTTACAGAACTTACATTTGAGTGACACCAAAGAAGGAATAGTCAAGAAGCCCAATTCAACGACAGTGCTTATTAATGGGCACACAGAATACAAAATAACAGCTAATAGGAAAGAGAAATATACAAAAGACAAGGACGTTGATTAGTAACAATGAACCCCAACAAATAGTTCACCACAACTACGAGATATGTCATCCATCACAATCTCAAACGATGCGGTTTTAGAGTCTTGTAAGTCACCGGCGCAGAGGTTGGAACAGTGGTTTCGGAACTGGGGTTTCCCCAGTGCGATTTACACGGCACTGTATAGAAAGAACTCGGATTCGGACACGTCTTCTTGGTCTTGTAAAAATGGTAGCATTCGTTGGGTGACCTTTGGTTTGGCAGCCCAGGGATGCAATTCTTTGAGACATCCAAAACCTTGGACTTGATCAAACTCCAGCAGGAGGGGCCAACCTCGTTGAAGTAATTGTCGGCCAAGGAGAGATTCCCATTGTTGCGGAGAGAAGGAATTTGACAAACATTGTCGGGAACACAGCCGTAGAATTTGTTTTGAGCCAAATTGAGATACTGAATGCTCTTCAAGCAGCCGAAGGAGAGAGGGATTGGGCCGGTGATAGAATTCTTACTCACATCAAAGACGACAGCTTTTTTAAGGTTTCCGATTTCAACAGGCAAGCAGCCGTCGAACTGGTTCCCGAGGAAGAGAACTTCGGTGAGGTTGGGTGCGAAACCGACGCTCTTGGGAATCGAGCCGGTGAGGTTGTTGTTGGCGAAAGTGAGGTAGCGGGCCGGCGTGGAGCCGAAGTTCTCGGGGAGGCACTGTGTGAAATGGTTGTTGTTGATGAAGATGACATCGAGATCCTTCTGGAAGAGTTGGTAGGGAATTGGGCCGGTGAGTTCGTTGAAGCGGAGGTCCAGGAAGACTAGCTGATTCGACGTAATCGCGTCGAGGGGAAACTGGCCTTTGACTTTGTTGTTACTGAGGTCGAGCTCGAAGAAGAAGGGGAATTTGATGACATCGGTGGGGACAGTGCCGGCGAAGCCATTGGAGTTGACGTGGAAGAATGTGAGCTCGGGTATTTGGTTCACGCCCAAGAGAGATGAGAGGGGCAAAGCGCACCCGTTTTTACCCGTCACTCTTGCTCCGTTTAAGTCCAATCCTGCAACTGCTTTCTGGTCCTCCTTTGGATACGTGGCGCATCGTATCCCCCTGAAGTCACACACGTAAGTGTTCTCGTTCCAGTTTTGCGTGTAACAGGTTGGGTCATCGATGAGGGTTTTGAAATTGAGAAGCACGCGACGTGCTCTTTCTAAACGGTTAAGCGGTTTGGGTGGTGGAGGGGGGCATGGAGTTTCAGGGGCAGGAGCAGGGGAACCTCCACCACCTATTATAGGCGAACCTCCACCTATTATAATTTCTAGTGTTTCTCTTTTCTCTGGTTCCCCTAATGCGTCGCTCTCGGATTTTGCTACCTCTTGTGCTACTACCCCTTCGGAAAAGTAAAGGTGAAGTAGGACTGAGCAGAGTAGAAAGAAGGAGAAAATGTTTTTGGTTGTTTTTCCCATCTCGGTGATTGAGGGAGAAAGGAGGGTTTTGTAACTCCTTATATAGCGTGTTGCTGAAGATATTGGTAAGTCGGAGAAAAGTCAAGAGGCTTGAATTCGATGGAGGCCAAGATATTCTGCACTCTCGTGAGAAGCTGTTAGTCTTTCTTTATCTGAGAAGGACAATGATTTGTTCTGTTCTGCTGAGTCGTCAACTTGACACGTTCTCCACCTTTTTTAGCCAAATACTACCAAAACTAAAAGAAGAACAAGACAATCACCATAAACTCAATTTTTATTTTCCAAATATTTCTTTTTAGGTTATGTTGTTTATATGGGTTTAAATATGTATTTACTAAAAAATATAATTGTTGGTTTGTTTTTAAATATATATTGTTTTTTTTTTTAAGAAATGTCTTTGCTATCATATTCTTATTACATAACATGCATTTAGATATTGGCCATGTTGGTTATTCTTCTATGATGACATTTTCTACGACATATTTAGATATAGGTTACCTTATTACCAAGTAGGGTTATGAATTATTCAAATGTTTGAGGCAATTATAACCGCCAACAAAATCATAATAAAAAAAACTATATAATATTTAATGGCAGTTATAACTGCCAACAAAATTATATTTTTTTTAAAAAAAAATCATCTAATATTTAGCGACAGTTATAACCGCCAGCAAAATTAATTTAAAAAAAATGTTTTGGTAATCTGTTTTCCCATTCTGATCTATTCGTTTCCCAACTCAAAACTAGTTTTGCATGCCTCCATGAATTTCTTTCTTTCGTTTCTCCCTCTCTACTTCTTCCATACCAACTTGAAAGTGGTTTTGCATGCCTCCATCAATTCCTTTCTTTCTTTTCTCCCTATTTGCTTCTTCCATACCAACTTGACTTCAATTAATCTTTGCCAACTGATAGTGAGAACAATGTCATAAACAAATCCATAAACTTACAAGTTAGAAATCACTTTATCCTATTAGTTTTTGACTTTTCAAATAGAAGTAGTTAAGAAGAATAATTTGAGACACAATTCCTAGACAAAGCATCAGGATAAATGTCTTCAACATTCTTCCAAAAGCTGACAACATCCAACATATCCAATTTTGCATGATGTTTAAATCTTATGCAATCAGAAATTAATTGAATATTTTGTAACACCCCCGGATCCTCTTGGGCTTACCAGGCATCCCACCTGCCACCCTCAAACCGGTTGTGTTAGGTCTGCAGCCCAATACACCCCAACCCATCACCCTTCTCCGTCCATTCATACTGGG
>Ga0214545_1009276_pt1 | contig 15083 bp, 13 predicted proteins | sample CNSS4metaG_FD_160064 | JGI IMG/M metagenome (GOLD analysis project Ga0214545, IMG submission 160064) | Root nodule microbial communities from cowpea collected in UCLA plant growth center, Los Angeles, California, USA - CNSS4 | ecosystem: Host-associated > Plants > Roots > Nodule | place: USA... | reverse complement strand
AACGCAAACCACAGAGGTGCAACAAAACAAACATGGACACAGAAAGCAAAACTCTAACATCTATTGATAGCCAAAACTTTTCTCTATCTCTCTTATTTTCTCAAACCAGTAAAATTAAGAAAGGAAATTGATCTAGTCATGAGTGTGCACCCTCATTACTTTGTCAAGACGTTTTCTGTTCTTAATACTTTTGGTTTCATAGACAAACTCTACTAAACTCGAACTCTAACACAAACAAGACATGACAAACCCAGAACCCTCATGTCATCCTAAGGACGAACTGCTCTGATAACATAAATGTAACATCCCAATTTCAACAGGTTAAAACTAATAAAAATAGGGAGTTTCATCATAGTTCTAAAATAGATAATCCAGTGTACACAATATATTAATACAGTCTTACAAAAGGTATGACTATAAAAATATATCACTTATACACTTAAACTAAACTAATAAACTCTGTACTACTGACCACTGCTAACGCTCCCACTGGAAACCTCCTCTTCAACACTAACATGATGGCTCTTCATCCTCCAGAAGTGCCTTTGACACTGCAACCACATCTGCTCCCACCGAATAGGTGATCATCGCAAAAGGAAACATACAACATAAGACATGAACTCAAAAAGCAAGGGTAAGCTAATCTGATTAAGGAATCATGCAGTTCAATTATAAACAGAAACCATGCAATCTTTCTCATTATCACCGGAATCATATAGACCACTACAACACATTTACATGACTCTAGACTCAATATCCGGATTATGTAAGCGACATCGGATCTCTTGGTGGCTTGCACCTGCGACGGTTCCCAAACTCTGCAAAGTTTGGACACAAGGGGTTATCACCCAACCACTCCCAAGGTAAGTCCCATCACCTCTATGACGGATCAGGTTCATAGACCAGGACCTCCTGCTACTCCCCCCGACGTAATCCATCATACTCTACATGAGTCTTAATGGTTACTAGGAGCGTCAGGATACCAACCAAAACTGAGTCCTTATGTCCTTACATACACTAAAACATTCCTCTTAGAATTTCCCTTGAAATCCTAGTTCAACCACTTCTCATATTCCAACTTCATGCAATTTCACCACACATATTACCAGTCATAACAATTCATGCATATCATAACTAAGTTCATATTTTAACATTCAAACATAGCTTCATCCATTAGAAACAAAGAAATAACACTCAACTGTAGGGGTTCTCGCCCAAGCTAGAAGGTCTCGCCTAGGCAAAAAGGCTCTCCCGCTTAGACGAGTCATTCTCGTCTGAGCGAGGCTCAAAACAGAGAACAACCCAAACTCTGGCGAATTCTCGTTCAGGCTAAGCTGTCTCGCATAGATGAGAGTGACTCTCGCTCAAGCGAGACTGGCTCGCCTAGGCAAGATCTCGCGCAGAAACATGGGATGAGTTTCTAGCATTCTCGCTCAGGCGAGAGATGCTCGCTTAGGCGAAAATACCAGATTCCCAATCTGTTCTCACATGCAACAATAAAGAAATCTAGCACAATCCAAGCATACACTCAATTACACAATTCAAGCACTCATACAACAATCAATCATGCAATTCAAAGTCATCAGAATGATTTCTAGATGAAATTCAAGTAAAACAGTTAGCTTCCCTTACCTGTTATCCTATTTAGACAACTTTATAAACGTCAACGCCTTAAAAACGTCAACACCTCTAACTCTACAGGATGCTCTATCTACACATAGAAACATCACAAGAACGATCAGGACATACCGTTATGATCATTGATCAGTAGAGACTGATACTAATGATTAAAACATCGCATGCAAGCGGAAGAGGGCTTGCATGCAACAGAAAACAGAAAAAGACTAAAAAAAAGAGCGGAAACTCAACTTACGCGAACGGAGAAATGATCAGTCCAATTTGAAGAGCTCGTCGAGAGGATCAATCCTACAGTCTCAATTCTTTAATCAGACGACCAGAGAGACAGAACCTCTAGAGTGAAGTCAGAGAACTCTAGAAAAGTGGTTTCTAGAGAGATGGTGTGTTTTAAAATAATGAAACTCGTTTATAACAATTCTATTTATACTAAAACTTATTAATATTAAAATAATCGAGTCTCACTATTTTTAAACCACTATCACTTTTAAAACGCCATTTTCTAGGATCTTACATCAATCATCTCTGTTATGTAATTGTTTGAGGGTGATATCCAGATTACAATTTTGTATGCAATTTATTTTTCAACTTAATTGTGAAAATGTTGTAAAAATATGGCTTTTAAAATTATTTTTCAAATATAATTAATAACAAAAATTTGAAAATTGGCCTAAAATAAGGTTTAAAAAGTAATTATTAATTGTAAAATTTTTTATTACATTATATTATAAGTATTCTTTTAATGAAATATGTTATTTTCATTCATACATATGAATATTTTTTTCTACAACAAATCAAACTTATACAATGATAATTTTTAATCATTTTTAAAATAAAGGACAAGTTGGTAATCTTGTTTTTCCTTGATTTAAATATAATTTTTAATCTATCACGTCAATCAAATCACTTAGAAACTTTAACAAACTGTATCGTAAATCCACCCTTTTTCACTTTTAATCCACTTAAAGTGAAAACGACAAGCTTCACACTTTAATCCACTTGAATTCATCATCTCCCTCTCCCTCTAATCAAACTTGACGGAGAGAGTCATCTCTTTGATGCAATGGTTTGAGGGTGACATCAAGATTACAATTATGTCCGCAATTTACTTCTCAGCTTAATTATGAAAATGATGTAAAAATATGGCTTTTGAAATCATTTTTACAAAAATAATTAATAACGAAAATTTGAAAATTGTTCTAAAATAAGGTTTAAAAAGTAATTATTAATTATAAAATCTTTTATTACATTATTTTATAAATATTTTACTAATAAAATATGTTATTTTCATTTGTACAAATTAATATTTTTTCTACACAAATCAAATTTATACAATCATAATTTTTAGATATTTTTAAAATAAAGTACAATTTGGTAATCTTGTTTTTCCTTGATTTAAATATAATGTTTAATCTATCACATCCATCAAATTACTCACAAACTTTAACAAATATTACTCTAAATCCACCCACTTTCACCTTTAATCCACTTAAAGTGAACTACACAAACTTAACACTCTAATCCACTTGAATTCATCATGTCCCTCTCCCTCCAATCAATCTTGGCGGAGAGAGAGGGGCAGGAAGACGAAAATTTCTCTATTTTTCAATTATCTCTGTTATGCAATGGTTTGAGGGTGATATCAAGATTACAATTATGTCCGCAATCTATTTTTCAGCTTAATTTTGAAAATGATATAAAAAAAAGACTTTTTAAATTATTTTTACAAAAATAATTAATAACGAAAATTTGAAAATTGTTATAAAATAAAGTTTAAAAAGTAATTTTTAATTAGAAAATATTTTATTATATTATCAATTAAATATTTTTTTATTAAAATATGTTACTTTCATTTATACATTTTCATATTTTTTCTACGATAAATCAAACATATATAATGATAAGTTTTAATTACTTTTAAAATAAAGTACAATTTGGTAATCTTGTTTTTTTATGATTTAAATATAATTTTTAATCTATCACATCCATCAAAACACTCACAAACTTCAACAAACTTTACTCTAAATCCACTCACTTTCACCTTTTTAGCATAATTATGAAACCGATGTAAAAATAACAAAAATTTGAAAATTGTTATAAAATAAGGTTTAAAAAGTAATTTTTAATTATAAATTCTTTATTACATTACCTTTTAAATATATTTTTATCAAAAATGTGAGACTCCACTTTCCCCTCTTCCCTTTTCTTTTTCTTCTTTCCCTTTCACTCTCTTTATACTTCTGCTGCCACTCTCACAGACCAACTCATTCCACTCCACTCTTTTCCATTTATGTTTTCTCTGTCCTTTTTCTAAACAAGTGAATTAATCCATTCTCCAATTCTGCAGCAGTAAATAAACCTGAAACAAGGGCAGAAACTTCTCCCATAATTGAATCTCCTCCTTGATCTATGTAAGTTAACTCCAGTTTCCCCAATTCCCTTCAATTTCGAATTCTGGAACTCTATCCATGCTAAGTCAAACTAGGATTATATTCTCACCTTGTGAACCTGTATTTCAGCTCCGTAGGTGTTGAAATGATGTTTGAATTGCATGAATTGGTGATTGTTAATTTGTGTGTGAAGAATCTGGGCTCCTGCATGTGGGAACAGGTTCGTAATCTAGTATTTTCGCCTAGGCGAGTGACTCTCGCCTGAGCAAAAATACTAGAAAACCCTCCCATGTTCCTACGCGAAGCCTCGCCTAGGCGAGCTGAGGTCGCTTGAGCGAGAGACACTCTCGTCTAAGCAAACCAGCTTAGCCTGAGCGAGAGTTCGCCCAGGTTTTTATTTTTGCCACTATTAGAGCCTCGCTCAAGCGAGACTGACTCGCCTAAGCGAGATGGCTCTCGCCTGGGCTAGATTGTCTAGCTTGAGCGAGAATCACTAAAGTGGGAGGTTTGTTGTTCTATTGTAAAGAATGAAGTTATATGTCTAAATGAAACTTTGCACCATTAGTCTCTTATATGCTTGAAATGTTATGATAATATTTTGTGTGGTGAAATTTGATGAACATGAATTAAGAGGGGCTGTGGTTGAATGGAATTTCAAGGGAAATTCAGATGAGTATGTTAGTGTTTGTAAGGACGCGAGGAATTCATATTGGTTGGTATCTTGAAACTCTAATAATCATTCACGCTCAGATAGAGCATAATGGATTATGTCGTGAGGAGTAGCAGGAGGTCCTAGTCTTTGAAGTTGATCAAGTCTTAGACGCGAAGCGGATTTACCTTGGGAGTGGTTAGGTGATAACCCCTTGTGCCCAAACTCTGTAGAGTTTAGAAACCTTCACAGGTCCAAGCCACCAAGAGCTCCAATGTCGCTTACACAATCCGGTATCGAGTCTAAAAAATTATATATAATTGAGCTATGTTTTACGAATAATATGTATGATGTGGACTGTATGATTTCTCTGAATTCAATTAGCTTACGCTTCTTGTTTATGTTGTTTTCCTTGTGTGTTGTCCTTTGCAATGATCACCTACGGTTGGTGTGAGCAAAATTGAATCCAGATGAAGACACCCCTCCCTTGGACAAGAGTTGATCTTGGGCTTGGAAGTTCAGTAGTGACTTTTTGAGTTAGGTTCCTTGGAGTATAAGTTGTATGAATTGACTTTTCCTTGTATAGATCATCTCCCCCTCCTTCCAATCAACCTTGACGGAGAGAGAGGGGAAGGAAGATGAGAATTTCTCTATTTTTCAATCATCTTTGTTATGCAATGATTTGAGGGTGATATAAAGATTACTATTATGTCCGCAATTTTTTTTTCAGCTTAATTATGAAAATGATGTAAAATTATGCCTTTTCAAATTATTTTCAAAAAAATAATTAATAACGAAAATTTTAAAATTGTAATGAAATAAGGTTTAAAAAGTAATTAGTAATTATAAAATTTTTTATTACATTATTTTATAAATATTTTTTAATGAAATATGTTATTTTCATTTACACATATTTATATTTTTTCTACAACAAATCAAACTTATATAATGATAATTTTTAATCATATTTAAAATAAAGGACAATTTGGCAATCTTGTTTTTTCTTTATTTAATTATAATTTTTAATCTATCACATCCATCAAATCATTCACAAACTTCAACTAAATCCTCTCACTTTCACCTTTAATCCCCTTAAAGTGAACAAGATAAGCTTCACACTCTAATCCACTTGAATTCATCATCTCCCTCTCCCTCCAATCAACCTTGACGGAGAGAGGTGAAGGAAGATGGAAATTCCTCTATTTTTCAACCATAACTTTTATGCAATGGTTTGAGGGTGATTTGAAGATTACAATTATATCCATAATTTATTTTTCAACTTAATTATGAAAATGATGTAAAAATATGGCTTTTGAAATTATGTTTACAAAAATAATTAATAACAAAAAATTTAAAATTGTTATAAAATAAGGTTTAAAAAGTAATTATTAATTTTAAATTTTTTTATTACATTATTTTATAAATATTATTTTAATAAACTATTTTATTTTCATTTATACATATTAATATTTTTTCTACAACAAATCACACTTTTAAAATGATAATTTTAAATAATTTTTAAAATAAAGCAAATTTCGGTAATATTGTTTTTCCTTGATTTAAATATAATTTTTAATCTATCACCATCAAATCACTCACAAACTTTAACAAACTTTACTCTAAAACCACCCTTTTTCACCTTTAATATATTGAAAGTGAGTAACACAAACTTCACACTCTAATCCATTTGAATTGATCATCTCCCCCTCCTTCCAATCAACCTTGACGGAGAGAGAGGGGAAGGAAGATGATAATTCCTCTATTTTTCAATCATCTTTGTTATGCAATGATTTGAGGGTGATATAAAGATTACTATTATGTCCGCAATTTATTTTTCAGCTTAATTATGAAAATGATGTAAAAATATGCCTTTTGAAATTATTTAAAAAAACATAATTAATAACGAAAAGTTTACAATTGTAATAAAATAAGGTTTAAAAAGTAATTAGTAATTATAAATTTTTTTATTACATTATTTTATAAATATTTTTTTAATGAAATATGTTATTTTCAATTATACATATTAATATTTTTTCTACAAGAAATCAAACTTATATAATGATAATTTTTAATCATATTTAAAATAAAGGACAATTTGGTAATCTTGTTTTTTCTTGATTTAAATATAATTTTTAATCTATCACATTCATCAAATCACTCACAAACTTCAACAAAATTTACTGGAGGCAGATTATGATGAACTGAAGGAAAAATATGAAGGCGTAGAAGTGGAGCTTGATGACTTGAAAGGTTGTATTATCCAAGAGCACATCAATGGGTTCCAGAAAGGATTGAGGCAGACGACCTTTTTTTATCATGATATTGATGTAGCTGATACTAGATTTGATGTTAACAAGGATGTGGTGGATGGCCAGCTTGTTAATGAGGCTGAGAGCAGTCCCGAGGAGGAGGTAGAGAAGGAAGCGGCGGTGGAGGAGAAGGATGCAAAAGCAGTCGTGGAGGGTGATGATAACAAGGCGGCGTAGGACTTTTATTGTTTATGATTTGAAACTGGTCACGAGTTCTACGTTTGTAATAATCCGTACACTATTTTACTTTGCTTTTAATATGATTAATGCTTTGTGTATGCTATGTTGTTTATTTGATGCCGATAACTTATGTGATAGTGGTGCGTTAGTGGTATTGTATAATTGTGAGTGGGTGTTTTGAAGTATGTGATGTTTTACAAATTCGATTTTTTATTGAGGGTATTCAACCCCGACCATTTACTTGTGGTAAGTGTGGGGAAAAAATTAACATCAAGTTAAGGGTGTTCAACCCAGGCCGCCTACTTGTGGTAAGGGTGGGCAACTTAAACGAATTAACATAAAATTAAGGGTGTTCGACCCAGGCCGCTTACTTGTGGTAAGGGTAGGGAGCTTAAACGAATTAACATCAAGTTAAGGGTGTTCGACCCAGGCCGCCTACTTGTGGTAAGGGTAGGGAACTTTAAACGAATTAACATCAAGTTATGGATGTTCGACCCAGGCCGCTTACTTGTGGTAAGGGTAGGGAACTTACACGAATTAACATAAAATTACGGGTGTTCGACCCAGGCCGCTTACTTGTGTAAGGGTGGGGAACTTAAACGAATTAACATAAAATTAAGGGTGTTCGACCCAGGCCGCTTACTTGTGGTAAGGGTGGGGAACTTAAACGAATTATCATCAAGTTACGGGTGTTCGACCTAGGCCGCCTACTTGTGGTAAGGGTGGGGAACTTAAACGAATTAACATCAAGTTAAGGGTGTTCGACCAAGGCCGCCTACTTGTGGTAAGGGTGGGGAATTTAAACGAATTAACATAAAATTAAAGGTGTTCGACCCAAGCGGCTTACTTGTGCTAAAGGTGGGGAACTTAAACGAATTAACATCAAGTTAAAGGTGTTCGACCCAGGCCGCCTACTTATGGTAAGGGTGGGGAACTTAAACGAATTAACATCAAGTTAAGGGCGTTCGACCTAGGCTGCCTACTTGTGTTAATGGTGGGGAACTTAAATGAATTAACATAAAATTAAGGGTGTTCGACCCAGGCTGCTTGCTTGTGGTAAGGGTGGGAACTTAAATGAATGCGAGAAGTGAAGTGAAGAATAGTCGTGTAGTTGGGAACCCTTTGTTTATTCATGAAATCTGGGGTGCCTCGTTAAAATCTCCCCGGCCAAAACCCTCCTTAGGGAAAAAAGACTAGGTGAGGAAAAAGAGTACACCCAGGGTTAGAAGTGTTTGGTACAAAACATGTCCTTAACTAAAGTAAAACTTTAGATGGGATACATTCCATGTATTGCGTATTTCTTCCCCAGACAACTACTCTAGTTGATATGCTCCTCCCCCAGCGTCGTCACTTATTCGGTATGGCCCGTCCCAATTTGTGGAGAACTTGCCATTCTTCTTTCTTGCACTGCTGGCCATTCTCCAAACTAAGTCTCCTTTTGCGAACGATCTTGGGCATAGGTTGGCGTTATATTTCCTGGCGGCTCTTTGATTGAGGGGTACACCTGTAGGCCCACACAACTTCTACTAGTTCTTCTGGCCATCGGCCTTTGGCCTTGTTTAACCGCTTGCGTAGCTCCAATAGTATAACCTTGTTTGCCGCCTCGGCCTGTCCGTTGGTCTGTGGGTGTTCAACAAAGCTAGTTACGTGTTTGATGCCCAGATCGGTGTAGAACTTAACGAGTTCTTTATCTATAAACTGCCGACCATTATCGGTGATGATTGTATGTGGGACGCCATATCAGCATATGATATCCTTCGAAACGAATTGTTGTACTTGTTGGGCTATAGTGGTGGCAAGCGGTTTGGCTTCTATCCACTAGGTGAAGTAGTCGACGGCTACTATCAGGAATTTTACTTGGCCTTTGCCGGGGGAGAAGGGGCCGAGGATGTCCATTCCCCACTTTGCGAAAGGCCACGGCGATAGTATAGAATGAAGATGTTCTTGTTTCTGGTGAATGAGGTTGTCATGCTTTTGGCACGGTATGCATTTCCTAACGAAGTCTTGGCAGTCGGCCTCCATGGTTAGCTAGAAGTAACCAGCGAGAAGGATTCGGGTAGTCATGGTGTGCGCTTGAATGGTAGCCGCATATGCCCTCATGTAATTCTTTAATTATGTACTGAGCTTGTTCTGCCGTGACACATTTGAGAAGTGGCTGGCCGTATCCGCGTTTGTAAAGGTCGTCGTCTATCATCGTATACCTAGCGGCTTTAGTTATCCAAACTCTATCGTTGTTAGGTGGAGGGTTACCGGTTTTGAGGTACTGGATGTAAGGGTTTGTCTAATTGTCGGCTTGGTCTTGGGTTAGGTTATGGCAAGTACTTGTGACGGAAGGGGTGAGCAGTGTTTGCTATAATAGGGATCGGTGTCGGCTTTTTAACTTGGAGCTTACTAGTTTGGATAATATATCGGCTCTGACATTTTCGGATCTGGGAATGTGTTGTATGCGGACTTGTTCGAAGGTGGACTGAACGATTTTCTGGACTAGATGGTAATATTGTAGGAGGGTAGAGTCTTTGATTTGGAACTCGTCATTTAGATGGCTTACAGTGAGCCTGGAGTCGGTTTTGCATGTTAGTGACTTGATACCAACCTCGCGGGCCAAGGATAAGCTGGCGAGGATGGCTTCGTATTCGGCTTGGTTGTTAGAGGTCTTGAAGGCGAAGTGTAGGAATTTTTTGATGAGGATGTCGTTGGGGCCATCTAGTACGATGCCAGCACCTGTTCCCTTCGGGTTGGATGAACCATCAACATTAAGTGTCCATTGGTCCGCTTCAGGAGTTGGAGATCGTTGACAACGTCTAGAAGGCATTGAGCTTTGATGGGGCTGTAGGGTTCGTAGCGGATGTTGAATTCGGATAATCGGTTTTGATGATTATGTTATATTTTCTGCAAGGTCTGGTTTCTACAATATTTTCTAAATTGGGTAGTCGGTTTTGATGATTATGTTATAATTTTGGAAGTATGGACGTAGGCGGCGGGCTGCATGTACCAGGGATAGGACTAATTTTTCCACCATCTGTTATCTGGTTTCGGGGTCTTGTAGGGTTCTACTAACGAAGTAAACAGGATGTTGGTTGCCGCTGACATCTTGGACCAGCGCGGCGCTAGTGGTGTGATCAGTGGCGGTTATATAGACCAATAAGGGTTGATGAGTATCCGGTTTATGAAGGATAAGTGGTGAGGTGAGGGTGGTTTTAAGCTTTTGGAATATTTTTTCACAATCATCATTCCACGTGAACTTGGCGGATTTTTTAAGCAACTGTATGATGGGTTGGATTTGTTCGGCTAGTTTGGAAAGGAAGCGGGAAATGGCTGTGAGGCGGCCTATGAGGCGTTGTACCTCTTTGACGTTGGTGGGGGTTCGCATTTCAATGATCGCATTGCATTTTTCAGGGTTGGCCTCTATACCACATTGGGTTAGCATGAATCCAAGGAATTTACCGCAGTCGACACCGAATATGCACTTATTGGGGTAGAAGTGAAGGTTGTACTATCGTAATGCGGAGAAGACTGTTGATACTGTCGTCTATGATGAAAGCGGTTTTGCTCATGTCGGATGTGGCCATAGGGATTTGATTGTAACCGGAGTATGCATCAAGAAAGCTGAGGACCTTGTTACCGGCCACGCCGTCTACAAGTCGGTCAATATTGGGTAAGGGATAGGCATCTCTGCGACAAGCTTTATTAAGATTCGTGTAATCAACACACATCCACCGCTTGTCGTTGACTTTCTTAACCAGGACCACGTTAGAGAGCCAAGTGGTATAGTGAGCTTCTTCGATGAACCCTGCGCTCAGTAATTTATCAGCCTCAGCCTTGGCCGCTAGGCATCGCTCCTCGCCGAGTTTGTAGATAGATAACTTATGAGATGCTACTTGAGGGTCAACTCCAGGCAAGTCGGCAGCTGACCAAGGAAAGAGGTCCGTGTTGCCGACTTGGATGGGTGTGATGATGTCACGCTCTTCAGATTCTAGACCGGTGCCAAGTTTGATGAAGTGGCTATTTGGGAGCTCTAGGGGGTGGTCTCTTCAACAGGTTCGAGACAAACATCTCAGCCCACTCTAGGGTCTAGATCGTCACCCAACAGATCGATCCCAGAGTCGGGTGGCCGCTGGATGTGATTGGTTTGTTGGATAGGGAGTTGTGGGCGTAGGCTGGCCATGTAGCATTTGCGTGCAAGGCGTTGATCGCAATGAATGGTGAGGATGTCGCCAAATGGGGAGGGAAACTTCATGGCCAAATGAGGGGTGGAGACGACAGCGCCAAGGGTGTTGAGCGAGGGGCGGCCGAGGAGGACATTATAAGATGTAGGTGCGTCGACGATGACGAAGCGGATAGGAATGGTCTTGGTTTGGGCTCCGTCACGAAAGACGGTATGGAGGTCAATGTAGCCACGAGTGGAAACTTTTTCCCCAGAAAGGCATAAATTGGTTCATTGTGTGGGACCATGGCGGTGTCTAGGAGTTGAAGTTTCTGGTATCTTGCCCAGTAAAGGATGTCGACGAAACTGCCTTGGTCGACGAGGACTTTTTTCACTATGTAATTTTCTATTTCAACAGTGATGACCATAGGATCGAATTGTTGGTGGTCGAGGCCATGGAAGTCATCGTCCATTAAGGTTATGGGAAGCATGCGGTGTCTGTGATGGGAATAGGTAATGTGGTTGATTGATTGGATATGGCGGAGGGGTCTCTTTCTGGTAGAAGAGGTAGAGCCTCCTCTAGCGAAACTATAACATCCCGTATGGATATTACGGATTTAAATAATTAAAGTAATTAAAATGAATAACAAAAACATCGCATTTATGAATAAACCTCATTTCCCAAAAGCGCAGGAAATTTAAAACTTTTATTATCATATAATAAAACACTGCTCCATAGTTTATAAAGCGAAAGAATATTCAAATATCTCTCAAAAGTTTACATATCATTTCCAAAACTAAAATCAATAAAACATAGTAATAAATCCCATGCTATCCCTCGCTCCACGTCTAAGCATTACCAGCACCACCTTCATTAACATCCTCTGCTCACGTGTACCGCGTACACGGTCATCGCCAAACACAAGAAGATAGGGTGAGCTTATGAAATCAACATACCTCATAGTAATATACATATAAACAACCATATATCTATATTTTCTGCAAAGGATCCAAAACACAGTCTTTTTCTCTATTCTCTATCATTTGGCCATAACTAGATCATTCGTGTTCTACTTCTTCTAGTGATTACCCCAAGGTAATTTGCTGCCAAAGTTATCAGTCACAACCGACGGAGCACGTGCGGGAACCATTGCTACGGATCATACACCGTAACGCCAAGTGGAGTTCCCAAATACGAATATAGTCCGTAACGTCCCAAGACTACCAAACTCGTCAACTATTTACTTAGGAGGGCAATCTATCTGGACCCATCCTTATTGGCCACAACCAACACACTCACACCGGCAACACTCGCTAATCCGAGCTCAAGTCAAGGGTTCCTCGCGTTCATCTGCCATCCCAACTCAACTCGAGGGATGCCATTCTGAGCTTAAATTAAGGAACTCAATAATCTTATCTTTGAAGCATCCCCAAAATCCTTGTAGATCACGCCTATAAAGTCCAACAATTAGGACTTACAATAGTCAAACCGCCTAGCGGGGGACACGTACTGCTAGGCGCTACAGCTTCCAAACCGCCTGGCGGGGGACACATCTTGCCAGGCGCCAAGCGCCTCAAAACCATCAACAGTTGAAGACACCGCCTGGCGAAACAGTTCACACCGCCAAGCGCATCCACGTTCAAACTTCACTAATTTCACCGCAATCGCCTGGCGTAACCCCATTCACCGCCAGGCGGAATCGCACTAGACCTCACTAACACTGTGGCTCTCGCCTGGCGGTCTACCAGTCCCCGCCGGCCGCCATATCAGTACTATCGTTGTACTGGTTCGGTACCAATCTGCATAAGTTGACCTAGAATCTAAGCATCACGAATTAAGTTGTTTCTCCAGTTTATGGTTTTGCCTTTTCCAGTGGTTAACTTGCCATCCAGCTCCCTACTTTTCATTCATACTTAACCACATAAGGACACAACTTGGTTTTTCTCAGATTCAACCTTATTCAGCACTACCATATCACCATGCACTTCCCTATGTTGCTCCTTGCACTTACTTCTAGCCATTTCAGCCATTCTTGACTCAATCCCCTTTCTAATGGTACCTTGTATTTACATTCCCATTCACAAAAATTGTTCAAGTCTCTAAACCCCTTGCACCCACTTATTCAGGTCCAAATTTCCTACTGTGACATAATATAAGCAAGACCTATATTAACTAATATCACTCCTCCTAAAATACTCCCAACCTCTATAGTTCATGTCCAAGAACTCCATCATCCAATTTCCTCAATTCTCACAGAATCCAATAAAATTGAAACAGAACCCAACCCAACGCATGTCATCACAACCTTGCAGCAGCATTGCCACTGCGCTGGCGCCTGGCGGCAAGTCTCGTGCCGCCAGGCGGTACTCACATTTCTGGTAATTTCCCAGAATTCCCGCACCAGCAGCTCCATCCAACCCCAACTTTTCTGATTGAAATCTGATTCATTACCTAATGGATGCAGTCATGTATTCATAATTAGGGTCCAATTCCTCAAATTCCTAACACACCATCCCAACAACAATCACTAATTAACACATGACGAATCGAAATGATCCTACATAATTAACCCTAGAATATCTACTACTGTTCCATCCGATTCCCCCATAAATTTCGTGAATTTTACCAACATTATGTTATCTAATCTAGTCTTTAAGGATTTGGCTAGCTTTTCTCCCGAACGGAATCATCCTAAGACCCCTAAAGAAATACCAAACACGAGGGGAAAGGTTCGCGTCGCCTAGCGGTTGATCATTACCGCCAAGCAGTTCAAGCAAAAACCCAGAAAACTAGTAAGTCTACAAGCATCGCCTGGCGGGTCGGGTAGTGCCGCCAGGCGGTCCCATCTCTAGAACCCACAAACATCACAAAAATAGCATGGGCTGCCTAGTGGCTTTGAATGCCCGTTAGGTGGTTTCTGGAAAATTTCTAGAAAACACGAAAATTGATAGAATATCACAGACATGCATCCAGTTTCATACATTTCATTGTACATTATTGAAATACAGAATAAAACAATGATTACAGCTCCCCTAATCTGGGTTCCTTTGCCAAACTTGAAAATCTCAAGCTCTTGCTTTGACCACCAATGAGCACCCGTGATTCTCCTCAACCTACCTCAATAGTTCACTCACTACCCTCTAATCACTCTTGATTTTCGTCTCTGTTTTCTATGGATACTTCCAGCCTTGCCAAACCTTTCATACAACCTCTCTTTTGCTTTTTAAATTGAGACCTTAAAGCTAGGTCAATGATCAAACGAAAATACACTTAATAGAATGTTAATGGCCATTCATTCATCATTATAGACTGTCGTTACAGCCACTATTGGCTGCTAATTCAACTTAGGTTTTCCTTTAACCCTTCCAATTCCACCCAAAACTAATTTTAACAAAAAAAAAGTTTACTTTGGGTTTTTTCAAGACTTGAACCCACAACCAAGCACTGCAAAATCAATGTCAAACCATCATGCCAATTCATGTTTCATGCTAACCAATATAATTTAGATGATATATCATATGAACATTATCAATCGTATTATTAAAAACAATAATAATTAAATAACACATAAATGGTATACACAAGACTTAAACCCAAGTCCTCTCACACAATTAAAGTACTCTCAACCATTTGAGCTAGTACTTTTCAACGTCATACCAATCAGAAATTAATGTCATAAATGATCTACCCACCCGCATTTATTAATTAATTAAATTCCACGGGTCTTACATTTCCCCCTCCTTTAAAATTTTTCGTCCTCGAAAAAGAGAACTTA
>Ga0214545_1009275_pt1 | contig 15086 bp, 13 predicted proteins | sample CNSS4metaG_FD_160064 | JGI IMG/M metagenome (GOLD analysis project Ga0214545, IMG submission 160064) | Root nodule microbial communities from cowpea collected in UCLA plant growth center, Los Angeles, California, USA - CNSS4 | ecosystem: Host-associated > Plants > Roots > Nodule | place: USA... | reverse complement strand
TCGTCCCGGCTAAGATGTCGGTGACCGAGGCGGCCAAGGTCATTGGAATCAGCCGTCCGGGCGTCTCCAACTTTCTGAATGGCAACGTGTCGACGACGCCTGAAATGGCTACTCGCATTGAGCGAGCTTTTGGGATCCCGGCGCAAACCCTGTTGGACATGCAAGCCGCCTACGATGCGGCGCAGGCAAAAGAAAAAGGGACGCCCGCCAATGCGAAGACATATGTTCCGCCCTTCCTTGCGATCAACGCCAACAGCATTGAGGCCTGGGCATCCCACAACATTCCGGCGCGCATCCGCCTCGCAGTCTTCTTACGTACGCTAGTTCATTCGACCGGTATTGGACTGACCAAGGTTGATTTTCCCGGCAATGATGACGCCGAGCGTCCGGGCTGGGACGGTGTCGTGGAAGCCGCGGAAGGAACGCCGTGGATTCCTCAAGGTTTTTCCGGGTGGGAATTCGGAACGAACGAAAACGTCAAAGGCAAAGCGGACGGCGACTTTGCCAAAAGCGTGAAGGCGTACTCCAAAGAGGAACGCGAGGAAGCGACGTTCGTTTTTGTCACCCCGCGCCGCTGGCCGGGGAAGAACGACTGGATTGTAGCCGCTAAGGCTAAGAAGGTCTGGAAGGATGTGCGTGCTTACGATGCCAGCGATTTGGAGCAGTGGCTCGCGCAATCCCTGGCCGGCCAGGCGTGGTTTGCAAACGAAACGCTGATACCGACAGAGGACGTTCGTTCTCTCGACAAGTGCTGGTCGGACTGGGCTGACGTCGCCAAGCCATCACTATCCGGCTCTTTGTTCGATTCCGCTATCGAGGCTGCAAAGCGGAAGATACTTTCACGACTTTCAAAAGAGCCTGATGGTCCGATCATCATCACCGCGGATTCGGCGCAAGAAGCGCTGGCATTCATTTCACAGTTGCTAGGAGAGCGTGGCGGTCCCGAGCTTGCGGTGTTTCGTGATCGGGTTCTCGTTTTTGACAAGCCCGGAGTTCTTCCGCGTCTCGCGCAAAGCGCCCAGACATTTATTGCAGTAACAGTGACGCGGGAAGTTGAGCGCGAGTTGGGCCCCTTCTCGAAGTCTTTACACTCGATTGTGGTGTCTCCACGCAATGCAGCGAATGCTGATCCGGATATCATTCTCGAACCTGTGCCGTATGAAACTTTTCGCAAAGGATTGGAGGAGATGAAGAAGGACCGCGACGAAGTTTCGCGGCTCGCAAATGCATCCGGCAAATCTCTAACTGTATTGCGTCGACAGCTTTCAGACGTTCCAGCCGTACGCACGCCGACCTGGGCTGCAAACCAGAACACAGCGGAACGTCTCGTCCCGTTCCTCTTCGTCGGCGCATGGAACACGCAAAATGAGACCGATAAGGAAGCCTTGTCCCTCCTGGCCGGTCGTCCGTATGAAGACCTGGAAAAGGACCTCCAAGCCCTTGCCCAACTTGATGACGCGCCCGTTTGGTCCGTCGGACATTTCAGGGGGGTCGTGTCGAAGATCGATCTGCTCTACGCCATTGCAGGTGCGATAACTGCGGCGGACCTCAAAGAGCGCTACTTTTCGATGGCGCGCATGGTTCTGGGCGAGGACGATCCGTCGCTCGATCTCGCGGAAGACGAACGCTGGGCCGCATCCATTCACGGCAAAGTGCGAGAATTTTCTGGCGCCTTTCGTGAAGGCATCTCAGAGACGCTTGTCTTGTTGGCGGTTCACGGCAACAATCTTTTCAAAACCCGTCTCGGCATAGACACCGAGATCGAAGCGGCCCATGTGGTTCAAGACCTGCTAACACCTTTGACCAGCCGAAAGTTGGAAGCCAACGACCGCGATCTTCCGACCTACGCCGAGGCTGTACCTGACACTTTTTTGTCCATCATCGAACGTGACCTGAAGTCGGCTCAGCCCGAAGTTCTCGGGTTATTGCGTCCCGTCGACAGGAGCAGCTTCTGGGGACATCCCAGCCGGACGGGCTTGCTGTGGGCGCTGGAAGGGCTCTCGTGGAATCCGGCAACGCTGCCGCGTGCAGCCATGATTTTGGCGCGACTAGCTCAAGTCGAGATCACTGACAACTGGGTCAACAAGCCAACTCACTCGCTTGAGTCCATTTTCCGTGCATGGATGCCGCAGACTGCGGCAAATCATGATGAGCGGGTAAGCGTCATGAAAGCGTTGGCGGAACGGTACCCCGACGTCGCATGGACCCTCTGCGTTGCACAATTCGGCGGACACTCGCAGGTTGGCGATTACAGTCATAAGCCACGTTGGCGACCCGACGGCTACGGATTTGGCGAACCATTTCCGACATATGGCCCTATCTGGAAATTCCAGCGTGAAATGGTTGAGATGGCTCTCAACTGGAAGGATCACTCGGTCGGGATGTTGAGCGACCTGGTGGAGCGGCTTCACGCCTTGGACGATGGATATCAGGCCCGCGTTTGGGGTCTCGTGGAGGCGTGGGCCAAAACGGCAAGCGATGCCGACAAGGCGAACTTGCGCGAGAAGATTCGCATCAGCACCCTTTCACGGCGAGCTGCAAGGCGTGCGAAGAAGGATGCAAGCGCAGCGAGCCTGACGGCCACTGCCAAGAAGGCTTATGCTGCGCTTGAACCATCTGACCTACTGAACAAGCTTGCTTGGTTGTTCAAGGACAATTGGGTGGAAGAGTCCGCTGACGAAATCCGCAGTGACGAGGAGATCGACTTCCGCAAACGTGAGGAACGTATTCGGAAGCTCAGGGTCGAAGCGCTGCAGGAGGTGCGCGCAGAACGCGGAATCGAAGGTATTCTGGAACTTGCGAAGCGCGGTAAAGCAGCAGGCCAGATTGGCTGGCTAACTGCGCAGGAGGTCTTGTCGGAAGAAGAATTGAAAAATCTTCTGGTCCTCTCCTTCAAACCGATTCTGGCGGGCGCGGAAGAAGCATTTCCGGAAAGAAATCTGGCCGCCGGCGCTTTGCGTTCTCATATGGATGAGAAGAAACGCGAAGTGATCATCAAGGGTATCACTGCCAAGCTTTCTGATGAAGACACTGCGCGGGTGCTTTTGCTCGCACCGTTCCGCAAGCCTACCTGGATGCTTGTTGACGGGTTGGACGAACAAGGTCAGGCCATTTACTGGAAAGAGGTCGTGCCTGACTGGATTCACGATTCAGATGCCGAGAACAACGAGGCTGTCGAGCGTCTTTTGAAAGCGCAGCGCCCGCGCGCAGCGTTTGCATGCGCGCACTATCATCCCGAAAAGCTGGGTGCGGAATTGTTATACCGCCTGCTGTCGGAAGTGGCGAAGGGCGGCAACGAGCAATCCGGCCATTATCAGCTTGAGGAATACGCCATCGAGCAGGCGTTCAAGTCCTTAGACAGCGCCCCAGATTTGACGACTGATCAGAAAGCCGGACTGGAGTTCGCGTATCTGGACGTCCTTGCGCGCCCTTGGGACAGCCGGGAAAACAGCTATGGCATCCCGAATTTGGAACGGCACATCGAACAACATCCGGAAGTGTTCGTTCAGGCGATCGCTTGGGGCTACAAGCGCAATGACGCAGGCAAGGATCCGCCAGAATTGCAAGTGCCTGAGGACAACGTGAAGAACGTGGCTCGGCAAGCTCATAAGCTATTGGATGGGATGACCCATATCCCAGGTCACGATGCACGCGGCGAGTTTGAAAAGGATCGATTGCCGAAATGGGTAGCAACCGTGCGGCGTTCATGCGCTGAGCTGAGCAGACCCGAGATCGGCGACGTTTGCTTGGGAAAACTGCTGTCGCATGCGCCGATCGGTGCTGACGGCGTTTGGCCATCCGAGCCGGTGAGGCAAGTGATGGAAGATATACAGTCAGAAGACCTAATGCAGGGCGCTCATACCGGCGTCTACAATTCTCGCGGCGTGCATTGGCGAGGTGAAGGTGGAGATCAAGAGCGCGAGCTTGCTGCCAAATACCGAAAGTGGGGTGAAGCACTCCAATTCTCGCATCCGTTCGTATCGTCTAACTTGTTAATGAAATTGGCTCGGACCTACGAGCATGAGGCGAGCAGCCACGATACGGAGGCAGGAATCCGGAGGCGACTCCGGTGAGGCGACCTGAAGGACTATCATGATACGCGCAGGATTCATTGGTATTGACCGTTACACTGACCCTCTCATCGGCGACCTTACCGGCGCCGTACGAGACGCCACGGCGTTGTGGGCAGTGTTGTCGGATTCAATTCCCGACCTTGTGGGCTCGCGGCTGATTAATGACCAAGCGAGCTTGACCGCCGTCAATGCATTGCTTGATGAAACCTTGGCCAACGCCGGGCCGGAGGACACGGTTATCCTAAGTTTCGCGGGACATGGCACTCCAGATCATCGTCTTGTCGTCGCCGACACGACAGCTACGGACCTAGTCGGTTCCACACTGAATATGGCAGACCTAGCCAAGCGATTTCGCGAGTCAAAAGCTCGCGTTGTCTTGTTGCTGCTGGATTGTTGCTTCAGCGGTGGTGCACCGGCCCGCGTCCTAGACATTGGCTTGGCTACGCGCGACCCGGTCATTCCGCTGGTAGAGGTGTCAGGAAAGGGTCGTATTCTCTTTGCGGCTTCATCACCCAGCGAGCCAGCTCTTGAGGACCCCCGAACCCGGCATGGCCTATTCACCAAGGCTGTAATCGATTGCCTATTGGGTACGTCCGAGCCGGTCAGCCTGGTTGGTTTGGTCGATCAGGTCGTCAAGCTAGTTCGTGCCGGTGCCGGGCGCTTCGGCTATGAGCAGACGCCCGTAATGTTCGGTTTGGTAGAAGGTGAGTTGACGCTCCCTGCAGGCCGCAAAGGCGATAACTATCGGGCAGCATTTCCGGACCGCGGAAGTATTCAGACCACGGGGCAAATCGCCGAACTCACGGGCTATGGCTTGGCACAAGAGGCTGTCACCGCATGGAGTGAGCGGTTTCCCGATGGCCTCAACCGACTGCAAGTCGCAGCGATTAACGATCACAGCCTGCTCGACGGTAAATCACTGTTGGTCATTGCACCCACAAGCGCAGGAAAAACCTTCATTGGCGAGATGGCCGCGCTCAAAACTATTTCCGAAGGTCGGAAGGCGGTCTTCCTTCTGCCCTACAAGGCTCTAGTCAACGAGAAATTCGAGGATTTCTCAGCTCTCTACGGCGAGCGGCTAGGTCTGCGCATCGCACGCTGCAGTGGCGATTGGCAGGATCAAGTTGGCGGTGTCCTACGCGGGAAGTACGACATCGCCTTCTTCACCTACGAAAAGTTTCTCTCGCTCGCTGTTACATTTCCGCATTTGCTCAATCAAATTGGGCTTGTTGTTCTTGACGAAGCCCAGTTTATTACCGAGCCGGGGCGCGGTATGGTAGTTGAGCTTTTGTTGACGGGACTCGTTAGCGCGCGGCAGCGCGGCGTCTCGCCGCAACTCATCGCCCTGAGTGCCGTCATCGGCGACACGAACGGCTTCAATAAATGGCTTGACTGCGATCTGCTGATGACGACCGATCGTCCCGTGCCACTCTCGGAAGGCGTTATCGACAGGTCCGGCTCGTGGACATTTAAGGATGACAAGGGAACACACACCAGCCAACTCTTAGGTCGGTTGGACATCCAGCAACGTGGACAAAAGCCATCGTCGCAAGATGTCATAGTGCCGCTCGTGCGCCATCTGGTAAAAAACGGCGAAAAAATCATCGTATTTCGCAATGCGCGCGGGCCTGCCGCTGGCTGCGCAGAATACCTTGCTCGTGAACTTGGCTTTCCGCCGGCACAGGATGTGATTGACGCGCTGCCAGAGGGCGATCCTTCCGACATGTCCGGACGGCTTCGCCGTTCGCTAGAAGGTGGCGTTGCATTTCACAATGGTGATTTGACGCGCGACGAGCGAGTGGCAGTTGAACGGGGTTTTCGACGTTCCGATGGCGGTATCCACGTACTGGTCGCAACCAGCACCGTTGCCGCGGGCGTCAATACGCCTGCCTCTACAGTTATTATAGTGGGGACCGCGTTTCCGGGCAGCGGCGAACCCACGCCATACACTGTGGCACAGTTCAAAAACATGGCTGGTCGCGCCGGTAGGCTGGGTTACGAAACCGAAGGAAAAGCAATCGTTCTTGCAGATACGGGGTTCGAGCGCTCGGCCATATTCCGCCGCTACATTGAAGGTCGGCCAGAAGCCATCACGTCATCATTTGATCCGAACGAGCCCGGCACCTGGGTCATTCGTCTCCTCGCTCAAGTGCGAGACATTCCCCGGTCGTCTGTGATCGATCTCATCGCGAATACCTACGGCGGTTACTTGGCGGCATTGCGCGACCCCCAATGGCGCATGCGTATGACAGAAACGCTAGAGCGGCTGCTTAATCGCATGATTGCGGATGGTTTGATTGAGCAAGAAGGCGACAAGCTAAGGCTGACGATGCTGGGTCGCGCGTGTGGCGAGTCGCCGTTACGCCTTGAGTCCGCTATGCGGCTCGTCGAACTCATTCGGCAGATTGATCCGGCTGAATGTTCTCTCGAAAACCTACTCGTACTTGTCGAGTCTTTGCCGGAACGTGATGAGGACTACACGCCTCAAACCTCAAAGGGCGAACCGAAATGGCAAGACGAAGCCGGTACGCGTTTTGGCTTCAACGTTGCGCGCTCTCTGCGGCACCGGGCAACGAGTGACAAGGAGTTCTATGCCCGTTGTAAGCGGGCACTCGTGGTAAGCGACTGGATTGCGGGCGAGTCGACCAGTGACATCGAATCCCGTTTCTCGAGTAACTTGTTCTTGCGTGTGGGTCACGGAGATATTCGTGGTTACGCGGATGGAGCCCGGTTCTTGCTGGAGTCGGCGTTGCGTATTGCCGCAATAGTACTTGAGAGGGCGGAAGATCCTGATCAGGTAGATGTGTTACTGAAGCGTCTTGATTTGGGATTACCTGCCGATGCGCTGGGCTTGACCGAAATTGACGTGCTACTCACGCGCGGTGAGCTTCTTGTCTTGTGGCGGGCGGGGCACGTCACTCTGGAAGGCGTCAAGGGTCTAAGTGAAGAAGTGCTACGATCGTTGATCGGTCGGCGCGGAAAGATGGTTTTCGATGCTTTGCACCCTGCCCCAGCTGAGGCAGCTGCCAGCTAGACCGCTGTGATGGCCGCCGCAGGCGCAATTGAACGGTACAAATTCACCGATGGCTCGGTGCAGCTGGCGCGGGCAGCCCTTAGCCGTGCTCGGTACCCAGGGGTGGCGAAACGCTCCTTGATCGATGGGTGCAGGGAAATCGAAATCTCCCGGCGCGTGATCAGCGGCAAGACGCTGATCATGGGGTCTCGGCGAGCATGGAGGCTCCCTAGGCGCGGTTGACCGGCGCCGGTCATCCATGGGTCGGTGCAGGTGGAGATGGAAATCTCCAAGCCCTGCTCGTGGGTGCCAAGGGGCGGCGAAACGCGCTTTGGTCGATGGGTGCAGGGAGAGCGAAATCTCTCGCGCGTGGTTCAGGGGCAAGACTCCTGACCAAGGGGATTTCAGGGGAGCATGGAGCGCTCCCTTGAATGGTGATGAAACGGCCAGACGTTTCGCTGACGCGGCAGATGGCTCGATGCCGAATGCGCGTCATGAGCCGGGGCGATGCAACGGGGGCGCGCCAGCGGGCCCCCTTGCCAAGATGGTGCGGGTAATACCGCACACATCTTGCAGTCCAAGTTTTACGGCTGCTTTTTTGATCTTTCGCCCGGGTCGAACCAACTGGCTCGTGGGTAGAAGTCTGGACTGATCCACGCAATGAACCACGGGCCTTTGCTCGTTTCGAGAACTGTGGGAAATGTATCGAGATGTCTTTCGCGAACCGGCAGGTTGATGCCCAGGCCAGCCTGCATCAGCCGCTCGGTGGTCGGTCCGTCCGCGACGATAACAACAAAATCGGGGTAGCGAACTTTTCCGGAAAAAGTGATCGGATGGACCTCGCCGGTTCTGACTGGGCCGCCGAAAATCTCAAGCATGAGTGGGTCTTGCACCGGGTTATCGCGCGTAATCCATTGCCGTCCGCGTATGACGGGCGTGGGCCCAATCCCGAGGCCGAGGCCGTACCAACGCAAGCCCCATCGCCACAGGCCGACGGCATAACCCTCGATGTCTGAATCCAGCTGAAGATAAAAGCGGTCGTCGCTGGCGAGCCGCCGCACGCCCGGTGGTTCAAGATACAGGGGAGACGCGTGATCAACGTGTAACGCCAGAGCGAAGCGATTATCGACGCGATATTTTCTGTAAAAAGCATCCCAAGGCGAGCGCGACCCTGGATTCAAGTTCCGGATCAACTGGTCCGCGGCGGCGGGGTCGTGTTGACGGAGATAATCGAAGAGTTTCGCGGCATGCTTACGGCTGTTAATGCCGCGTCTCAAGTTGTCGGCGTATTTCTCGTTGACCGTTTCGCCTAGCGCCCGCTCGATCACGTCGCGCTGCGTGCGGCTCTTGTTGAAAATGCCTTGGCAGGCCCTGAAGAGCAGCGCGCGGTCAGCAGGCGACGATTGCGACCAGTCGAATGACCCAGGTTCGTCCACGACCCCATTCTCGAATTACGAAGAACTACAGGACCGTATTTGATTCTCTCTGCGCTATGGAAAGTAAGCAAAAGGCAAAAGTTGCAGAGAGTAGGAATTTAACCTTATTCTATGTTCCTGTTTCGTTCTTTTGACGTAGCAGCGAACGAAAGGAAAGAAGCAGTTGACCACCAAGCCCACCCACCCCGAGAATCGAGAGCATCAAGCGCACTCGCTCACGCCGGGGTTGGGGCTGGAGTCGGTCACGGACGACCGCCTCGTTGAATTGGTCAAACTACTGGCACGGAAGGCCGCGGTCGAAGACTACGGGATGCTACTTCACGAGCATGCGCGCGCAAACAACAAGAAAGGAAAAGAACAATGACGCGCGTCGCCATCTATGCCCGATTCTCTGACGAGATTCAGAACCCGCTTTCAATCGAGGACCAGCTTCGCACGTGCAATGAGTTTGCACATCGCGAGGGTTGGCAGATTGTTCAAACCTACACCGACCCAGCTCTCTCGGGATTCTCGGTCCTGCAGCGCCCGGGCATTCAGAAGCTCATGGCCGACGCGCGCAAGCAATTGTTCGATGTCGTTGTTGCCGAGGGTCTCGACCGCGTTTCGCGCGACCAGGAAGATACGGCTGGCCTATAACGTCTAAAATTCTCAGGCATCAAGATCGTCACCTTGCAGGAAGGAGAGATCACGAGCCTGCATGTCGGCTTCAAAGGCACGATGATGCGGTCTTCCTCGATGATCTGAAGGTGAAGGTCAAACGCGGTCTGCGGGGACGCGTGAACAACGGGCGCAGCGCAGGTGGCAATTGCTACGGCTATGACATGCTCCGCAACCTCGACGGTCGCGGGGAAATCATTCGTGCTGAACGCGTCATCAATCCGGAAGAAGCGAGGATTGTTGCCCGGATATTCCGCGAGTACGAAGCGGGCAAGTCGCCGAAAGCAGTCGCCAATCAACTGAACAAAGAAGGCGTTCCCGCACCGACCGGCGCGAAGTGGGCCGCGACGACGATCTACGGCAACTGGCAGCGCGGATCGGGCATCCTCAACAACGAACTCTATATTGGCGTGCGCGTGTGGAACAAGGTCAGCTATCCGAAATCCCCGGATACCGGCCGTCATGTCACGCGCATAAATCCTGAGTCCCAGCATGTGCGCGCTGAAGTCCCTGAACTGCGGATCATCGATCAGGAACTGTGGGACAAGGTGAAAGCGCGCCAGAAAGCCGTACGCCACGTCCATTCGGTCGAGAAAAAATTCTGGGAGCATCAGCGCCCCCGCCACCTCTTCTCTTACCTGCTGAAATGCGGCTGCTGCGGCAGCGGCATGTCGAAAATTTCAAAGACGCACTACGGGTGCTCCGCTGTTCGCAACAAAGGGGAGTCGATCTGCGACAATCGCCGCTGCATCCGGCAGGACGCGCTGGAAGGCACTGTCCTGGCCTTGCTCAAAGAGCGGCTGATGGACCCGGCGCTCCTCGATGCGTTCTGCAAGGAGTACACGGCGCACATCAACTTCCTGCGGCAGGAACATAATGCCTCGGTCGCAGGCTACCGGGCCGAGCTAACGAAGCTTCAGGCACGCCAGAAGCGTATCATCAAGGCCGTCATGGATGGCTACGACACGCCCGGCATGAAGGACGAGTCGAACGCCATTCACGCGCGCGAGCAAGAACTTGGCAAGCTCCTGGCAGAGCAGCAAGAAGCTCCCGTCCTGCTGCATCCGAACATGGCCAAGAGATACCGCGACGAAGTGCGCGGCTTGATCGCGGCCATGCACGACGAGAAACACGGGCCGCAAGCGATAGAGATCGTCAGGAGCCTTATTGAGAAAGTGGTGCTGACGCCTGATCCAGAAGGCGACGGGCTGCTCATCAATCTCTATGGCGACCTTGCGGGCATCGTGAAGATCGCAACAGGCAATTCTGAATTCAGAGAGGAGGAAGAGGATGCGTTGAAGCAGGTACGGCTCGTCGCCGGGCTACCCTCATTCTCTAAGGGCTCCTCGTTACCATCCTGTGCAAAACCATTATTGCAGGGCAAAATGGTTGCGGGAGAAGACCTCACGCAGTCCCTGCACAGGCTGCAGGGCAAAATGGTTGCGGGAGACCGCAACCGTCGTGACCTGCATTCCATAGATCGGAATCAACCCAGCGGAATGGGCAAGGTCGGAAATCCGGCATTTGCCCTAATGCAGGACAAGATGGTGGGCCCGGCAGGACTCGAACCTGCAACCAGACCGTTATGAGCGGCCGGCTCTAACCATTGAGCTACGGGCCCCGCCGCCGGCGACCGCTGAAAGACAGCCCGAACGGTGCCCGGGCTCCTTTATAGGGTGGCAGGCATTCTGGCAACGCCAAAGAAGGCGTGATCAAGCCACGCGAACAGGCTGACTGACCAGTGAGCTTCTCGTAGCGCTCCAGCGCAAGCGCCGGCACCGCCTCACCATGGCACCGATATCCCATGCGTCCGGTATCCAATCTGATTAAAACCGTGGTTGCTGTGCCGCCCTTCTTCGCCGATCGCTAGGACTTGCACGCACGCACCACGGATCTGATTTTGCAGGTCAAAACGTGCGAGCCGCTGCCGATCTACAATCATGATTTCGCGTTGAGTATTGCCGATGAATCGAGCACGCCGGCACTATGCAATTGCGACACTGCACGTGAAACTGTTTCAATGGTCAGGCAATCAGCGATGTTTTCTGCGTGCTGCAGGCTATTGGTAGTCAAGCTTAGCAAAGGTACGTCAGACAATCGCGTTAGTCTCAGCGACCGTCTCACGAGTGTGCCGCTTAAGTGTTCTGCGTGATCGCTTTGGAAGCGGCTAGCACAGGTGAGACAAGGCCAGACCCCTAAAGCAGATCGGTCGCGAAGCGCTCTCCAAATCCCCTAGCATGGGGCGCTAGGTCCTGCGGATCGCGCTGGCGTGCAAGGACGTTCATGAGTTCCTACGGCGCTCGCGTCGTATATTTTGCTCTTTTACTCCGCTCGGAATGGCGCAGTCGCGCAAAACACGCATTTCGTTACGGAAAGCCGCAGGAAAGCCGCTTGGAGGTCCGGGCGATTTTCGGCAAATGGTGACGACCACGGTGCCGTCCCGTTTCGCTCCGGCCCTCTTATTGCCTGCGCCCTACCTGTATCCGGCGTGCCGCTTTCGCGCTGGTGGTTACGGACAAGCTGAACGCTCTTTCCGGTGGTAGACCAGCTGGACCGGCGATGTGCGATTGACTAAGGTCAGATGGTTCAATTCAGATCCTCCATCCTTCAGCGAACTTAACGGAGGCAAGAGATCTCATGCGCGACTTTCTCGTTACCGGAGTGCTCATACTTCCCATCCTCGTCGGCTTTGGATCGCCTTCGACCGCTGGTTCACGGGTTCACTCGCAGACCCCACCGGCTCGCCAAGACGTTTATTGCCTGCAGGGCCGTACTTGGGGATATCCGGGCAACTGCCAGTTCTCAACCTATAGCCAGTGCATGGCTACCGCATCCGGTACATACGCCTATTGCGGTATCAATCCGATCTATGCGTTTGAGCGACAAGGAAGACAATTGCGCTAATGTGGAGGAAAATTGCGAGATGCGCTAAGCGGCGGCTTTGGACGGGAGATCGCGCTGCCGAAAAGTTTGCCGTTCACCCGCCCTTACCTGGCCAGGCTCTGAACACAAAAGAATAGGAAGAGACGGGGAACAGGTGTAACTCCGATCGATGAAAACATTTCGGGCGGTTGTCCTCACACTCGAGGGCGAAATCATTCTGACGATTGGTTTAGTTTGTGCCACCGAGGACGAAGCCAAGGCACGTGCTGAGGACCTGCTCGAGCACGATCCTGTAGAACTCTGGGATGGACCGCGCAGAATTGCGCGCTTCGAGCCCGAGCACTAGCCAGCCTCGCACGGGCACGGCTTCTCGTCGTCTCTCCAAACAAGATGCAGAAAACGATCGGCGAAGCCTGGAAATTCGACGCAAATATGCGTTCTGTGCTTTTTGTTGCGCAGACGGCATGGTCTGTAAGGCGCGTGCAACATGGCAAATGCTTGAGATGGACTTCACGCGGGCCGAATGGAGCGGCTGCAGCGAGAGTTTTCTTCCGGCCGCAGCTGAAGAGCTAAAATCATCCGATGCGCAGATTTTCTGCGGACACTTTGCCTGAGCTGGCTGTCTTGAACTCGAAGCTGATCCGGGCGTAGCCGGCCTTCTCAACCGCGTTGATTTGCACGAATAAGTCGACTCCACCATGATCAGGCTTGATGATGCCGTAGCCCTTCGTCGCGTTAAACCACTTTACCGTGCCAGCCGCCACGTCAGTATCCCCAGTTAAATGACCGCGATGTAGCTGTTGTTTGCGCAACGATCGATTCCTTACCTGTTGGGTGCACGTGACAATCGCAATCCGCTTTGCGGTCTATGGCGGGTGGCGTTCGCGCCCGGCCGGCCGATTGCGGCGGCGATGTCTGCGACTGGCATTGCGGCGTCCCGACGTCAGAGGAGACGCGGGAAGTTTACTTGCGAGAGGCGTCTCAATCGTGTCTTCGAGCGCTCGCTCCTGAGTGATCGTCACCGCCGCACGTTCCAGTGAAGCAAGAAAGGCGCGTCCCCCTTCTGTTATGATCCAGTGCCCGGAGTCTCGCTCAACCAATTTCTGCCCGAAAATATTGAGACCTGGTGCCCGCTCCGCCAGTCGCTTCATGCGAGCCGTCCACTCCGGACCGCTGGTGTAGAACACTGTCAGGTAACTCCTTAGGACGGCGAGACTGGCGCGGCCCTCCGGTTGGCCGGCGAGAATTTTAAGTATCGAGAGCTGAAAACTCACATCCGCCAACCAAACTGCGCAACACGAACGCCGCATATATTAGCGACACCTGCTGGGCCCGCGCTCCGTTTCAAAACAAGAACATGAAGAGTAATGCTAACGCGCGGAACGTCGCACAGTGTGGGCGCAAGCTTAAACTGCTGTTTCCAATCCGGGAAGGGGCCTTTTGATGTTATTCATCGGCTACGCCGGAACATTGGGCTGCCAAGCATCCAAGCTGATTGACGCTGGACAGCCCAGAGCTTTACGAAAGGCAAGCCTCAACGTCTCACAGCGACCAGCCAAATTCGCCAGAGCGCCAATCGAAGGTCGCGACGTGCAAGAAGAGTGAGACTACCATACGCGCGTGAATGTATCCGCGCCCTTCAACTTGCCGGGCTTGCCGTTCTGGTCAACGTAGAACAGGGTCCATGACGTTGGCATTCTGGAGCCATTAATTTTGCCAACCCAGCGGGTAAAGGAATTGCACTGGGCAAAAGTGACAACAAAATACAACCCCCTGGGACTAACCGCTCCGGATGCTGGATAGGGGATGCCTTGGCACGCAAAACCAAGCGCGTGGTTTGTGAAAGTTCCTTGTATTGCCCCGCTGTTGGCGGACAAAACGAACAGTTCTGAACCCCGTTCATTCTTCCAGAATGAAGGAGCAGGAAGACCCTGCGCGGTGGCCTCGCTCGATACCATGAAGCATTGGGCAAGCAGCAAAAGTCCTAGAAGTCTTTTCATATTCAAACCTCGGAAGAAGTCGCGTAAGGGTAGCAACATAGATCGTGTAATTTGGTACAACTTGAGGTGACATTCGCTGCCTTATCTTGCATTCGGCAGCGGAATGCGGCGCATATACCCGAAATCGCGCCGGATCCCGGCGCCCTACGGCCTGAATCCCCCGAATGATTGGTCGCGCCGGCGGTGCGGTAAGCCGATGCTCGGCTACTTTGATGCGAGGCAAGCGCTCCCGGTCCCCGAAACGGTCGGCGCGGTGCGGAACCAGAGGATGAGAGCGACATCGGTTTTCGCGATCTTCGCCAATTGCGCGCCGATTTTCTGATCATCGAAAGCAAGTTTGAAGGTCTCCCGGCGTCTCGCAAGCAACCGGCTGACTTCCACCACCTCGCATCAGTCCTCGCTGGGTGCGTTAAGCCCCCCGTATCCATCCGTTTTCGCCGCTGGATCGGCAAAGCCATAAGAAGGTTTGCGTTTACAATAGAGCACTCCTCGGGGAGAGATCGTGGGAGTCCCGAGGAAAGTCATCCGTCATCTTGGTGTGTCAGTGCTCACTTAACCCCGCCAATTCTTGGAGTTTCAACGGCAAGGAAGTTGCCGTAACAGCAGCAAGGTAGCGCTGGCTCTCGGAGCACGCCGTGAACTGAGCTTGAGCACTGGCAATATTGGGCAAAGAGGTGCTGTCGCCGACAGTACCACTTGACGGTTGGCCGGTATGACGTCAACGAGAAAAGCCAATAGGAACTGGACATGGATGTGATTGATCAAGCGAACGCCTCGGAGTTGCCGCCCGACTTGCACAGGCCTTCAAGCCGCTTTTCTTGGATCCTCGTGCTTTTGGCCGTCTCCATCGGCCTGTGCGCTGGGGGTGCCTATTATTGGACTAGCGCCGAGACACTTTCCGGGACGTCATCGGCGCGTGAAGCTGCTCAGATGACAGGCTTGTCACACGAAGAAAAGGAAGCTCTCTGGGAGATCCGATTGGGACAACAGAAGGCGAGTGATGAAATTGAGAAGGCAAGTGATG
>Ga0214545_1009274_pt1 | contig 15087 bp, 13 predicted proteins | sample CNSS4metaG_FD_160064 | JGI IMG/M metagenome (GOLD analysis project Ga0214545, IMG submission 160064) | Root nodule microbial communities from cowpea collected in UCLA plant growth center, Los Angeles, California, USA - CNSS4 | ecosystem: Host-associated > Plants > Roots > Nodule | place: USA... | reverse complement strand
GTTCTTACTCTATTGTTCTGCCTCTCTCTTTATTTTATAGCCTCCTCTCCACTAGGTTTAAGTGAGACATGGGCTTCTCAAATTTTGGGCCTTTTCTCCACATAGGAAGGGAGCCCAATACCCAACAGCATATGTCAACTTTGACACTGTATAAGCCCATGTATTTAAAATACCAGTTTGCTTTTACAATTGTGGAATTAAATATCTTCCTTAGCACATTATCCTAATTAAAGTACCTCTTAGCTTTTACAGTGGTGAGAGAAAATTTCTAAATTGGCATGTTATCCCAATTGAAGTATCTGTCACCTTCTACAAGGGTAATATAATAAATCAACCTTAGCACCTTCCAATAAAGTTGACAAGTCATGTCATAATTAGAATGTGCAAGTGAGGTCATTTATTTGAAACATGCGTAAGCTTTTACAGTGGTCAAAGTACATTTTTGAATTTGCACGTTCTCCCAATTATAATATTCGTTAACTTTTATAGGTCCAGGTTAATAAATCAACCTTCACACTTTCCAATAAAGTTGACGAATCTTGTCATAATGGAAAGGTGCAAGTGAGGCCATTTATTTGAAATATGCACCAGCTTTTAGAATGGTGAAAGTAAATTTCTGAATTGACACGTTATCACAATTGAATTATTTGTCACATATTACAAGGGTAATATAATAAATCAGCCTTGGCACCTCTTAATAAAGTTGATAAGTCTTGTCATAATTAGAAGGTTCAAGTGAGGCCATTTATTTGAAATATGCATAAGCTTTTACAGTGGTCAAAGTAAATTTCTGACTTTGTCAACAATTATTAGAAATCAATCACATATTAATAGGAGACACAGTTATAAGGATTTACATAATCAAAAGGATCCCTTATCATGGTCACATAATCATAAGGATCTCCAATCATAGCCTTAGACCTCCTCATATTCATGAATATATTGATAAGGTTATATGAACAAAGATGCACGAAATCGCACATAATCATTTCTTACAGTTGGAAAAAGATAGATTTTGTACATGTCACATTCTTTGAAGAATTGCTTCCCAGCATGAGCACATAATGTGTCTTGATAACCCTCAAAACTACATCTGTAAAATACTGAGTGTTCTGAAACAAAAAGCAATGCCACTCCTTGTTTACCTATTCCTCCTACAGTGTTCCTTAATGTGATATCTCGAATAATAAATCTTTCACATGCTGAAAAAAAGAAATTATAGTTATTTTTTTTCTTTATCATATATAAACAAACAAATTTTTTTTTTGATGTTTTTTATATATATTTATTTATTTATTAAAATTATATTTATATATTATTTATATTAAGTTTATGTTATGAAAAATTATAATAAAATATAAAATAAAAAGTTTTATGAAGATATTAATTTATAAAAGACATTAGAGTTTTTTTTTTCTGGCTATAAGAACTTTTCATCATGTAAATTATCATGAAAGTGTGTAAGGAGAAATAAATACAAAAGAGATAAACAAAGGTTGGGGAATATAGATTGAGATTGAAGTATACATTCTCGGATGATCTCTCACATATCAAGGTTAGTATCTTATTATAATTTATATATGTTAAATTTATTATTCTTTTTAGGATGTTTCTTCCAAATTAAGTTTATCCCAAATTAGTATAAATCCTAATTATGATTTTAAGAATTTTTTTATGAAATTTGTATGAACCTTAATTATAATTTTTCCCAAAATTATTATAACCCTTAATTATAAAATTTAGGGATTTTATGTTTTCTGCTGCCTATGGTAAATTTTTTAAAAGTTCTGAATTTATACAATGTTGCTTATTTAATTAAATTTGTATGGGTTTTGTTATGTTTTGCATTGTGATAATTGTGATTTGTGAATATAAATTTTATCTTTTTCTCTAAATAGGTGGGAGGTGATAAATTTATATTAGAAAGATTATGATAAAGAGTAAAAGAATTGATTTTTTTTTTGGAGAGAGAAAGGTTTGTGATAAAGATGAAAAAAATGCATCGACATTAACTAAACTTAAGAAATTTCATGAGCATAAAAAATTCAAGATAATGAAAAGAAAATCTCTAAAGTTTATAGAGTTACATATAATGAATTTAAAAATTTATTAGAACGTGATCCGGGAAAACGTCCTTAAATTTGACAATACCCAACAATCAAATTGATGAGGTACGAAGGACTTATCAAAATGTTATTCATGATTTGGTATCATGATATAATAACGAAGGATAGTGATATTTTTTTGAATTCTTCTATAATGTGTGCCTGTTTTAAGCAAATGAAATGAAGAGAAAAAAATAAGTTTTTTTTTAATTAAAAAAAATACATCTAACAAATTTAATTTGGCGCCCCTGAAGATTTCGTCCAAGTTCTGCCATTGCCCAATACCCTCTCCAACTAGCATTATATTAGTTTATTTTATCTCAACTATTTTATCATATACTTAACCCTTGATATATATTACATATTTCCCACTACTACTTTTTGGAGCAGCATCAACAACAACTTTTACTGTTGTGTACTTTCTTGAAATAGAAAGAACAACATGCATATATTAAAAAGTACCTTTTCCCTAAGCACAAGCACTATAAATTTTTTCCCTTATTTTCTTTTACCACTCCTCAAGTCTCCCTTCTTCCTCTTAGCACTCTAGTTATGAGTTTGTGTCTTAACGTTAGAACATCACTTGAATTTAAACGCATTTGGATCTCATTTGAAGTTACCGTCAAAATCTTACATTGACTATTACAACATGAAACTATGTTGTAAAGAATTTCTTAATGCTTCATGAGATAAGTCCATGTGGCAAAAAGTTTCTTTACAAAAATTTCCACTAGTGGCAGGGTTACCTAGACCTCTATCGTTGTTTGGAAATTTTATGAAAATGTACAAATAAGGTGGAAATATTGAAGCATTGTTTAGAAAGAGTTGGTAAGATTAAGTAGATTTGAGAGAAATATCGAGAAAGCCAACAATGACATGAAAGTGGTTGCTTAAACGGGTCATTTGGAAGCCAATTATGTCTATAGTTTACTTTTATTATGCTCGTACGATGATAAGTTGAGAAAAGAAAGAGTTGAGAATTTGCAATTTTTGAATAATATCAAGTTTCTTATAATCTACAGAAGTAAGGTACTGACTTTGTTGGGTCACATTTGGAGGAGACTTTCTAGAGTACTACCACATAATTCAACCCTCTTATGCCACATAAAGCAATGCAAAGGTTGGACAAGGTAGCTATGTCGCTCGTGGTGTTAGAAACCATAAACATTAATTACAGAGTAATCCCTTTATCAACAATTATTAGAAATCAATCATTAATAAGAGACACAATTATAAGGATTTACATAATCAAAAGGATCCCTTATCATAGCCACATAATCATAAGGATCCCCAATCGTAGCCTTATACCTCCTCTTATATTCATGTATATATTGATAAGGTCATATGAACAAAGACGCACAGATTCGCACATGATCATTTCTTATAGTTGGAAAAAAATAGATTTTGTACATGTTACATTCTTTGTAGAATTGCTTCCCTGCATGAGCACAATATGTGTCTTGATAACCCTCAAACTGCATCTATAAAATACTGAGTCTTATGAAACAAAAAGCAATGCCACTCCTTGTTTACTTGCTCCTCCTACATAGTTCCTGAATGTGATATCTCGAACAATACATCCTTCACCTGCTAAAAAAAATAAGAAATTTTAGTATTTAGTATTTTTTTTCTTTATCATATACAAACAAACAAAAAAGAATGACTATCCATAATACTAATTACATCAACTTAGTTGGTAGAAAAATTAAAACAGAAACATATGCTTACAAATACTGGCTGTCTGGAAGGTTTGGATGCTTCCTCCATAACTTTTGTTACCTGTGATTATGATTTTCCGAATACCTTCTCCAACTAGAATTATATTAGTTGATTTTATCTCAAGTATTTTATCATATACTCCACCCTTAATATATATATTACATACTTTCCCCTGCTACTCCTTGGAGCAGCATCAACAACAACTTTTACTGTTGTGTAATTTTTAGAAATGGAAAGAATAACATACATATCTTAAATAATACCTTTTCCCTTGGCACCAACACTATAAAAGTTGTCCCTTATTTTCTTTTGCCACTCTTCAAGTCTCCTTTCTTCCTTTTACCACCCTGGTTATGAATTCGTGTCTGAACGTTAGAACATCACTTGAATTTAAAGGCATTTGGATCTCATTTGTAGTTAGCATCAAAATCTTACATTGATTATTACAACATGAAAATATGTTGTAACGATTTTGAATGCTTCGCGAGATAATTCCATGTGGCAAAAAGTTTCTTTAGAAAAATTTCCACTAGTGCCAGGGTTACCTAGACCTCTATTGTTGTTTGTAAATTTTATAAAAATATGCAAGGGATGTGGAAATATTGAAGCATTGTTTAGAAAGGGTTGGTATAATTAAGTAGATTTGAGGGAAATATTGAGAGATCCACCAATGACATGAAAATGGTTGCTTAAACGGGTCATTTGGAAGCAAAATATGTCTATGGTTTACTTTTATTATGCTCGTACGATGATAAATTTAGAAAAGAAGGAGTTGGGCATTTGAAATTTTTGAATTATATCAAGTTTGTTGTAATCTACAGAAATAAGGTACTGACTTTGTTAGGTCACATTTGGAGGAGATCTTCTGGGGTACTACCACGCAATCCAACCCTCTTATGCCACACAAAGTCATGCAAAGGTTGTACAAGGTAGTTATGTCGTTCTTGGTGTTAGAAACCATAAACATTAATTCCAGAGTAATCCCTTTGTCAACAATTATTAGAAATCAATCAAATATTAATAGGAGACACAATTATAAGGATTTACATAATCAAAGGGATCCTCTATCATAGGCACATAATCATATGGATCCCCAATCATAGTACGACCTCCTCTTATATTCATGTATATATTGATAAGGTCATATGAACAAAATTGCACGAAATTGCACATAATCATTTCTTATAGTTGGGAAAAGTAGATTTCGTACTTGTCACATTCTTTGTAGAATTGCTTCCCTGCATGAGCATATAATGTGTCTTGATAACCCTAAAAACTGCATTTGTAAAATACCGAGTCTTTTGAAACAGAAAGGACTGTCGTTCCTTGTTTGTTTGTCACTTCTGCAGTGTTCCTGAATGTGATATCTCGAACAGTAAATCCTTAACCTACTGAAAAAAAGAAGAAATTTTAGTTATTTCTATTTTTTTCTTTATCATATATAAACAAACAGAAAATAATGACTATCCAAAATACTAATTACATCAACTTAGTTGTAGAAACAATTAAAAATACATATGCTTACAAATAGTGGTTGTTTAGAAGGTTTGGATGCCTCCTCCATAACTTTTGTTACTTGTGATTATGGTTTTCCCAATACCCTCTCCAACTAGCATTATATTAGTTAATTTTATCTCAACTATTTTATCATATACTTCACCCTTGATATATATTACATACTTTTCACTACTACTCCTTGGAGCAACATCAACAATAATTTTTATTGTTGTGTACTTTCTAGAAATGGAAAGAAAAACATGCATATCTTAAAGAGTATCTTTTCACTAAGCACCAACACCATGAAAGTTGTCCCTTAGTTTCTTTTGCCACTCCTCAAGTCTCCTTTATTCCTTTTAGCTCTTTGGTTATGAGTTGGTGTGTTAACGTTAGAACATCACTTGAATTTAAAGGCATTTGGATCTCACTCGAAGTTAGCGTCAAAATCTTACATTGACTATTACAACATGAAAATATGTTATATAGAATTTTTGAATGCTTCACGAAATAAGTCTATGTGGCAAAAAGTTTCTTTAGAAAAATTTCCACTAGTGGCAAGGTTACCTAGACCTCTATCGTTGTTAGAAATCAATCACATATTAATAGGAGACACAATTATAGGGATTTACATAATCATAAGAATCCCCTACCATAACTACATATTATCATAAGGATCCGCAATCCTAGCCTTAGACCTCCTCTTACATTCATGTATGTATTGATAAGGTCATACTAACAAGGATGTATGGAATCGCACATAATCATTTCTTACAGTTGGGAAAAGATAGATGTGTACATATCACATTCCTTGTAGAATTGCTATTCTGCATGAGGACATAATGTGTCTTGATAATCCTCAAAACTGCATCTATAAAATATTGAGTGTTTTGAAATAAAAAGCAATGTCACTGCTTGTTTATTTTTCGTCTTGTAGTGTTCCTTAATCTGATATCTCGAACAATAAATCCTTCAGCTTCTAAAAAAAAAGAAGAAATTTTAGTTATTTTTTTTCTTTATCATATAGAAACAAACAAAAAATAATGACTATCCAAAATACTAATTACATCAACTTAGTTGATATAAATAATTAAAAAAAATGCTTACAAACAGTGATTGTCTGGAAGGTTTGGATGCCTCCTCCATAACTTTTGTTATTTGTGATTATGGTTTTCCCAATACCCTTTTCAATTAGCATTATATTAGTTGATTCTATCTCAATTATTTTATGATATACTCCAACCAAAATTTATATTGGTAAATTGGGCATCTTAGTTGCCATTTTAGCTTTGATCATGGTAAATTTTGTTAATAAATTCGTCGATCATTATTTAAAATTTTTTAGTAGATTGGTTGGTAAATCAATCGTTAAAATGGACGTCAATTTTCTCAACGAATATGATAGAATATATGTTAAAATTTAAATAGAGATGGATGAGAAAAATAAGAAAAAACTATAAGACAAATTTAAATTTGTATTAGCAACAGTCAAAATCGGCCAGTAACACTTAAAATTCATTGGTAAATCAAAATTACCAATGACTTATTGACAACAAAAAATTCGTATATAAAATCCTGATCGATAAATTTTATTAATGAAATAGGAATTTCGTCGATAATTATCAACCAAAAAATCTGTCAATAAATATTTTTCGGTAAACATCCATCGGTAAATACCAGCAAAAAAATTTCGTCTGTAAAATCAGTCAATAAAGAGCATGATCCGGTTCATCTTCTTTCTCCACTTCTTCTTCCTTTTATCTTTCCATTTTTCTTCTTCTAATTCCTCCCCTTCCCTTGCCACCCGTTCCTTTTCTTCCATTGTTGTCGGCACCATCATTTCCCTTCGTTACTGTCGTTGTCTCCTCTTTCCCATCACTCTTCCTCTCCCTTCTCACTCCTTTTATCGCTCTTCATTCTCTTCTCCTTCTTTTCTACTTCTCCTCCTCCTTCAATGCACCACCGCTTTCTTTTCGAAGAATTGTTTTCAAGCGAATAATGTACAAAATTTCTCATTAGTACATATTCTTAGAAAACTTATCCTCATTATCTTTTACTAGCGAAAACACAATACTATCATGCACTCAAAATTTTTAAATATTTATTATTAACAAAGTGTACTATTATTTGTACACATATCATTTAAACTCAAAAGATGGAATAAATAATCATAATCGGGTGTACAAGTGTGATGTAAAATATTTACTCGTTAAACTATTTTATTTTATTATTTCATTATTTTAATTTTAGTTTTTAGTTTCTAATTTTGTTTATTAAATATTTTAGTTAAAATTTAGTTTTAAATTAAAATTTAATACAAATTTTAATTAATAGATTTCTTTTAAAATATTATTCAAAATTAACATAAAGATAAAATTTAATTAATTTAGTTTAAATTTCAATTTAAGAAAAAATTAAATAAAATTTATTAAATATTTTTATTACTTTACATTAATATTTTAATATAATTTAATATATATGAACCGGATTTCAAAATCCATTAACACTTTAAGTTATAGTTTTGTTTTAAATTAAACTTTAATAAATATTGTAAATAATATATTATTTTGCAATATTAATTTGAATTAACTTACGAATAAAATTCAATTAATTTTAGATCAATTTTTAATTTATTAAAAAATTAAATAAAATTTATTAAATATTTATTTAGTTGAATTTATTATTTTTATATAATTTGTATATGTTAACTAATTTTAAAATTTCGTTAACATTTTTAGTTAACCTTATTTTTTAAATATTTATAAATTAATAAATATTTTAATTAACATATTTTTTAAATATTAATTTAAATTAACGTAAAAATGAAATTTAATTAAGTTAGGTTATATTTTATTTTAATAAAAAGTAAAATAAAATTTATTCAATATTTTATTTAGTCTAATTTAAAATTTTAATATAATTTAATATATGTTACTTGGATTTTAAAATTCGATTTTTCATTTAAAATTTAATATATATTTTAATTAATATATTTTTTAAATATTAATTTGAATTAACATGAAAATAAAATTTAATTAATTTTGGTTCAATTTTAAGTAATACAAAATTAAATATTTTTATTAGTTTAATTTAATATTTTAATATAATTTAATACATGTTAACCTTAATTCAAAATCCGGTTAACATTTTTATTTGAAGTTTTTAAAAATATTATCGAATTTCAAAATTTTTTAAGGGACATTATTGCATTTAAAATTTTTTTTAAGTACTTTTTTGGATTCAAAATTTGTTATTTTTTTTTCTGAATCGGATTTTGAATTCTGATAGACTCTCACACTAAATTTTAAAATCTGGTAGTGTCATCAAATCTAGTAGCCCTTATTAATCGGATTTCAAAATCAGGTAGACTACCTCACTAAATCCGGAAATTCAGTAATTTATGAAAACAATTTACATTATTTTTCTACGTTCGGTTGTTTTGCTATTCGAGTTGTTGTTGTTGTTGTTCGTGTGGGGTGTCTTAGAAACGTGAAATGCGGTGTGGGGGTGTAATGTGTGGAGAGAGGGATGTGTGAATTAGAATGAACGAAGGGTGCAAGAGGGTGAGGAATGAGGAGCTGTAGTGTAGGGTTATAAAGAAAGAAAGTGTGAGAGTGATTGATGTTAGGTGTAGTAAGGTTTTTTCTTCCTGCACCCCCCATATTTTTATAATTCCATTGTTAACTTTTTGGTTTGTGGTTACCGGCTTTTAGAATTCGGTGTTACTGACTTTTAAAAACCGGTGTTACCGATTTTCAGAATCCGGTTTTATCGATTTTTAAGATACGAACAATGGCGAAACATGAAAAAAAATTTTAGGGGTGCCAAATTTAATTTATTTATATATAAATTAATTTTCTAGTTAAATAAAAAATTCTTCATTTTCTTTACTTAAGCTATTTTCATAGTGATTCTTGTATGCACTTTTCAATTTCTAATATTTCTAAATCATTGAATTCACGCAACAAAGGTATTCTAATTTCTATTCCAAATCAAGGTTATCCAACTAATTCATTATGTGTAGCAGAATTTGTAATGCAACCCAAGATATATCCATAAATTTTTCCATTGCTGTAACACCAAAATTTTTGGATGTCATAGAAAGTTAGAAAACGAACGCGTTTGACGAAAAAGGATTATCATTGAAAATGTACTAATAAAAACTTTTAATTTAATTTAAATTACATAATTCAAACCGTCACTTTGTCAAAAGCTTCCAATAACATTTGCGATCAAAAGAAAATTGCATAATTTTTAGTATTTGGTTTAAAACAACTAAATATATTATACAAACTCAACGTCGCATTCAAGTAACACTTAAACATTATGATCACAATCAATCCTTGGTTTGAACACACAAACACCAAAATCCAAACAATCATACCAAACCAAACATAGCATCACTTTCATCTAAAATCTTCAAACATAGTGATCATAATCAAGCTTTGGTTTTCCGTGGCCTCTCACCCACAACAACATCTAGTTTCCTAGAACAGATGGTTTGATGTGTCCCATAATCGCAGCTAGATTGTTTCCCTTACTCCTTAAGGAATTATGAGTAAAAACGTCGATGCATCGCACACCAGCACTATACTCGCACCAAGCTGAAATAAGGTGAAATATCTTTCCCCTCCCCACTTCTTCACACAGGCGAGAGGGTACAACACTCGAACCAATCCTCTACCACTACTTCACACCGACGAAGAGGACCCCTTTGCATTGCTTCACACAGGCGATTCACTGGGTTCCTATAGAAAACCTCACACAACATTTTAATTCCACCAAGAGGTTTCAAGCCAAGCATACCACTCTCAACATACAACATATCAGAGTTATAAATTGCAGACAAAATACATACTATCACATCATGCATGGGAAATAAAGTTCCATAACATAAAATCATCAAATTATTAAATAAAACATTCAGACAACGAACCCAACTAATGACATTCATTCTAACACAAACATAACATCATACTTAAGTAATTAACCTCAAACCACCACTTAAACTACATAACCATGTAACCCATGAAAGCCAAGAAAAACCACCAATCACATAACCCACTTATTCACGTCACTCTCTTGTCTACTCCTCTTCTCTTTTTTTCTAATGTAACAGAAAGACAAATAAAAGAAGAAAGAAAAAAGGAATGAAAATAGAACCACCCGAAACAAACTTTAGGAGAGAGAAAAGTAAAGAAGAGAAAGAAAAAGAAACACAACTTAATCATTTTAAAGCTACCTGGAATCAAACCCTTATACCTTTGCACAACAACACCCACATCAACCACCAAGCCACATGCTTTCTCATCTAATAATATGCGCCACTTGATTATATACACATATCCCCAACATTAAATATAATATTAAAATTTAAAATAAATAAAACAATAACATACATCACTTAAATAATTATTATAAATACAACGATAACTTAAATCACTCAAACAATAATTATTTCATATTTCATAATTTAATAACCTAATTAAATTAAATAGATCAACAATATTAATCAAGTCATTAATTGTTTTTCCATGTGTTTCCCTTTAGTCTAATTTTTCTCGGATTTTACATTCTCCCAAACTTCAAAAATTTTCGTTCTCGAAAATTGTCTTCTCAAAAAGTAACACATCATGCATGTTGCTGATTAAGTGTATCTAAAATTTTTTTGATGATGTCCATAATAGCAAGACAATGGTTAACATGACATGTGTGTGATAATCTGAAAATGTTAATCTGCTGCCCCGATAGTCGACTAGCCAACTGATGTGACCCCACCAAGCCCAATTGCACCTTCAAGCCCAAGCCCAAGCCCATTAAAAGGCCCAATTACAAGATCAATGATGAAAAAGATTCAAAAGGGCCTCCCATTAGATGATCACAAAATCAATGGGCTTCTCACATTCTTTACATGGGCCAAAGAGATCACAAAGACTTGAAGAAGTGCATGTAAATCTAGTAGTGTAGATTTAAATTGGGCCATTGTTTGGGCTTTGCTTTCCAATAATACATAAGACATGAAAGGAACATAGGATGGGTTCAAATTGGGCTCGGCCCAATTCTCTTCATACATGGCCGAGATTTTCAAGACAAGGAGGCTCCTTTGCTTCATAGTTTGACTAAGGTTGGTCATCACATGTAAAGGCTAAAAATCCTTCTTGTTCTTCAAGCCAAGATCCAAGGGGCGTGATCTTGTCTCCTTCTCCAAGCTTGATCTAAGGGCCAAGATCAAGGCCCACTCCATCCAATGACCGTCCTTTCTCATGTGTAAATGGCTTCATATAAAAGCCAAAATTTCACTCATTTGTAGACACTCTTGAAATTTTAAGCAATAGATGCAACTTGAGTTGAGAGCACTCCTCCCTCTATTGCCTTGAGAGTCACCCCTTTCTAGAGATTTCCTCTCTCCACCTCTAGCCACCTTCCTTAGGCTAGCATAGATTAGGAAATCCTATCACCTCTATCACTTTCCATTGCTTGCAAGTGCCTTCCAACTTGCCTCCATTCCTTCATCCAATTTTCGCTGCACATGGAGCTCTTCATGCACCTTTGGAGCTCCACCACCAACTAATGTAGTCGACTAGGTTCGTGCCTGATAGCACCTGTTATATAAAAACAGTTTCTGCACTTCCCGATAGTCGACTAGCCAACTAATGTAGTCGACTAGGTTCGTGCCTGATAGCAGCTGTTATATAAAAACAGTTTCTGCACTTTCTGAAGCTAAAGTTGTTCAACCAAAAGAAAGAGAAGTGTGAAACAGGTTCTTGGAGCTATCTTGGAAGGTCCTCTTGAAGAATTCTATCAAGACACATTAAATTTTGACTTGGCAAGATGAAGAAATTTCAGACTTGGAAAAGGTGTACTCAATCCATTTTGTAGGCTTTGTTCTTGTGTTTTGATACAGTTTGAAACTGTTTGTTTCTGTTGTTTTCTGTCTAAAGCAAGTGTGTGTGATAGCCTTGCTGTTGTGTGGTTGTGCAAGTGTGTGGATGCCTTGCGTGTGTGTTCCTTTATCTTAGAATTTAGATTTATCAAGTGTATTTGTAAATCTTGAAATTCTTGTGATATAGTGAATATCTCTAGTTGTGGTTTGCTAGATGAACTGGATGTAGATTCTTAAGAATCGAACCAGTATAAAAATTCTGTGTGCTTTATCTCTTTCTCTCTATATCTTTTCATAGTATAAATGCTCCATACATTAAGCATCAAACCATACTATTTCAATTGATTCAAAAGCAAAGTTTTTATCAAAACAATTTCAAAAGTGCTAAAACTGGGCAAAATTTGTTAATACCAATTCACCCCCCTCTTGGTTGTGAAATATTGGTGTATCAAATCTAACAATGCATACCTAAAATTTTGCACACTCACATGATGAAATTAAAGTCTCATACCAAATCAATTTGTACACATAAACATTCACTACACACATAAAATAAAAACCTCATAGTTCTTAAAGAAATATTCTTACCCCAGAAAACAAAAATCCTCCATGAATTAACGTAAGTAAAATATTATTCATAAAATAAAAATAATCTAACATACAACCTTTCTTTTCTTCCCACATATAGCTTTAGACCTTATGTATTTTCCCAATATTTTTAAACAAAATTATAATTCTTAAATAAAAAAATTATTCAGAATCCATACCATTATTAAACTTTATCAAAACAAAACAACCACCAAATAATTATATAACAACATGAAATTGTTTACATACCTTTAACACAAATAATCCCATATTGAAAAATAACCATATTGTGATATCATGCAACATTATATTACCCACATATAAAACTCACATCGCCTAATTCCAACATATGCATAACTCATCAAAGATAACCAAAAACATGTTCCCAAAACCAAAACATGCAATCAACAACATATTACCAACAAGTATATGTCATTCTCTCATAACCAACCACTCTACCTTTCCTGCGCACCAATGCCTCGTGGAGAGAACAAACCACAACCCTTAACTGCTCACCGAAACCTGGTAAGAGCACTACTTTCTTTAAGAGTTACAAGCAGCAATCCTTACCTGCTCACCAAAGTTCTATGGATAAAAGTGCAACCTGCTTTTATAGATATGTGATAATTCATACTACACATCACAACATAATCAAGTATAACATGCTTCATCACTATAACACTCACTAAACATAGCATCTCACCCAAGCATGCATCACACTAACATTACCAATCATACCTTACATACTGTGTAAATATCTCCAACCATATAAAACAAGTTAAACCAGAGGAAACCATCCAAACAATACCTCAATCAATTACAATTAACAACACTGTTTAGAGTCACACAACATCAACTAGACGAGCTCACTTCCCACAATCCCAAAGTTTTTTCGAAAACCAGGCTCTGATACCAAAATATAACACCCCAATTTTTGGATTTCATAGAAAGTTAGAAAATGAACGCGTTTCACGAAAAAGGATTATCATTGAAAATTTACTAATAAAAACTTTTAATTTAATTTAAATTACATAATTCAAACTGTCACTTTGTCAAAAACTTCTAATAACATTTGCGATCAAAAGAAAATTACATAATTTTTTGTATATGATTTAAAACAACTAAATATTTTATAAAAATTCCCGAGTCCACTCTAGCCTCTCATCAATCTACTCCATGCCAAGATTATCTGCTATATCATCTGCTCCCGTATAACACACACGTTACACGATCATCGCACATACAACAAACACACAAATAAATAGGGGTAAGCTAACCATAAATAATGATATATATAAAAGAAATTCGTAAATAAAACATGTCCAATAATACTCAACGTCATTCAAGTAACATTTAAGCATTATGATCACAATCAATCCTTGGTTTGAAAACACAAACACCAAAATCCAAAAAATCATACCAAACCAAACATAGCATCACTTTCATCTAAAATCTTCAAACATAGTGATCATAATCAAGCTTTAGTTTTTCGCGGCTTCTGACCCCACAACAACATCTAGTTTCCTAGAACAAACGGTTCGATGTGTCCCACTATCGCAGCCAGAATGTCTCCCTTATTCCTCAAGGAATTATGAGTGAAAACGTCGATGCATCGCACACCGACACTATACTCGCAACAAGCCGAAATAAGGTGAAACATCTTTCCCCTCCCCACTGCTTTATGTAAGACCCGTAGAATTTAATTAATTAATTAAATAATTAATTAATAAATACGGGAGGGGAAATAATTATGACATTAAATTATGGTTGGTATGACGTGGAAAAGTGCTAGCTCATATGGTTGAGAGCACTTTGATTGTGTGAGAGGACTTGGGTTCGAGTCCTATGCATGATACTTTTGTGTTATTATTATTATTTCAATCTATGAAGGCATGCTATGTTATGATATGATGTTTGAATTGTGATGGTTAGCGTGAAACATAATTGGTTGAAATGGTTATGCACTTGAGTGGTAACAAAGGGGTCATGGGTTCAAACCTTAGAAATGCCAAATGGAAATTATGCTTGTTTTTATTTTGCTAATGGTGACTTTAGAGGGAAATGGGAAAGGTTAACAGAGGTCATGGGAAGCAGTACGGCCAAGGGGGGGCTGCATTCCCATTCATGATGAGAGATGGAGGGTTATTAAAATGTAAATGAAATTAAATTCGTTTTAATATTTTAAGTAACCTAAAGTACTAGTTTAAAAGGAAAAAGTTGGAGTTGAGGCAAGGTTTTGGCAAGGCTGAACTTAGACTTAGAAAAACAGAGGCAAGGGTGAGTGAGAGGGGCTGACAT
>Ga0214545_1009270_pt1 | contig 15096 bp, 8 predicted proteins | sample CNSS4metaG_FD_160064 | JGI IMG/M metagenome (GOLD analysis project Ga0214545, IMG submission 160064) | Root nodule microbial communities from cowpea collected in UCLA plant growth center, Los Angeles, California, USA - CNSS4 | ecosystem: Host-associated > Plants > Roots > Nodule | place: USA... | reverse complement strand
CATGCAGACCTAATTCGCGTGGTCATATCACCCTTGCCACTCATAATTACAAAACTGCCACTCTGCCACTCAGATTTACAAAAATGCCACTCTGGGCCTCAAATGTTGACCCATTGACTTTGCTGACATGGAAATGACATGGAAATGATGTGGCAATGATGTGGCAAGTCTTTTCCACTAAATATTAATGTCCAAGCTCCAAAATTTGCTTCACCCAAATACCTAAAAATAATTAAAAACAAAAATTAGGCCAAATAATGTGAAATTAGTCCAAATTCGGAACAGTGGCCTAACAAAGCCCAACAGATGAAAAACACTCTAATGATGAACAATTAAGCACTAATCAACTGTCTAATGGGTACACAAAGGCTAGTGAAATGGAAGAAAATAATGACTCATCATGCTTCCTAGTAAGATTATTATCGATAATGCTACCAATTTGAACAATAAATTGATGAAAGAATTATGCGATGATTTCAAGATTCAACATCATAATTCTTCCCCTTATCGCCCAAAAATGAATGGATCGGTTGAGGTTGCAAATAAGAATATCAAGAAAATCATACAGAAGATGGTGGTTACCTACAAAGATTGGCATGAGATGCTCCCCTTTGCTTTGCACGGATATCGTACTTCGGTCAAAACACCAACTGGGGCAACTCCATTCTCATTGGTATATGGGATGGAAGCGGTTCTTCCTTTTGAAGTAGAAATCCCTTCCCTTAGAGTGTTGATGGAAACACAATTAGAAGAAGTAGACTGGGTTCAAGCTCGGTTCGATCAACTAAACCTAGTCCAACTACCTTAACCTGAATTCCTTGCTCAATTTGCAAAACCTTGGTCCTTTGTGTTAGCAACGTACCCGCTCCTTGACTCCTTCTAATCTCCTTCTTCAATGTGCTTCCAATTTTCCTTTCAACTCTCTATTTTCAGTGCTAGTTGTGTGCTTATCCTCACTCTACAACCTTTATTTTAATGGTCATAAAGTGTAAAACGAAACTTACATTAAACATGTGGTTAATGGTTAATCAATGGCCATTCAAGATGGTTTTCCAACCCCATCCCACCCTTTTAGAAGGCTAGGATTTTCTGCCCCATCACATTCATGCAAAAAAGAATTTGGCAAAAATAACCTTATTTCACATCAATCAAGGTTCAAACCCACAACCATCCAATCCCAAAGCAAAGGCACAACCAATTCAACCAATTCATGTTTCATGATAATTTCTATAAATCTAAGATTATATTATCACTCATCATGATCAAGTATATTACCAAAATAATAAACAATTGGCATACGTAGGACTCAAACCCAAGTCCCTTCATAACAATCAAGTACTCTCAACCATGTGAGCTAGTACTATTCTACATCATAAAATCAGCATTAAATTCCATAAAGGTTGAGAAAGAAGGAATTGTCCTTGGTCACAAAATTTCAGAAAGGGGAATCTAGGTTGATCGAGCCAAGGTGGAATTGATAGCAAAACTTCCACCACGTACCAATGTTAAAGGAATTATAAGTTTCTTAAGGCATCATGCTGGATTCTATAGGAGATTCATTAAAGACTTTTTAAAGATTGTTAAATCTCTAAGCAACCTCTTGATCAAGGATGCAAAATTTAATTTTGATGAGATGTGTGAAGAAGCCTTTGCTACGTTTAAGAAGAAATTAAGCTCAAAATCCTAAACTATATATAATCCTATACTATAATTCAATTTCCTTTACTAAGCTCTAAATCATAAACTATAAACCTTAAAGGAAGGAACTATTTTATTAGTAACAATTATCTTAAATTTTCTATTCTACTAATATAATATGTTTGAGTGTAATTTTACATTATGAAAATATTTTTCTTTCCTCTCATTCTTATTTCCTTTGCATGTTTCCATTTCTCGGAAAATTATTCTTCTCTCAATTGTTGTAAGGATGTGTACTAATCCATCAAGTACCATATTCAATAGGTTTACTTGAAAAAAAACAAATTCTTATATACGAAAAATACTATAATTTATGATTATAATATCGTCTAAAGTACCAATCCCTAGAATGCTACTACCAAATACCAAAATATATACTAGCTGCCCTTCTAGAGGGATTTGAATGAAAAAAGAAGAAGTAATAGTAGGATATATTATTAGATGCATCGAAAATATCGAAAAGCTTAGGAAATTGAAAAGGAAACAGAAATTACGTAGGCATCGGCTTCATTTTCCCACTTCCCTTTCCTTCTTGGACTTTGTTTTGTTCTGAGAACACAAAAATAAAGGAAATAAAACTATTTGTTTACGTTATTGTATTACTATTTTATTTTTTGTAGATTGTGTCTAAAAAATAATTATGTTCAAAGCATAATTGAGTCAAGAAAAATTTAAAACGTAGTAGGTCACATGTTTGTGGTATTTTTGGATTGATATAAAAGAAACAAAGGAAATAACGTACTTTAGATTTTACGTTACCACACTGCCCTTTCCATGCTTTTTATCTTTGTGTTTTTGTGTCAATCATGCTCAAAGGTATAAAGGTGATAAGAAAAATTGAAAATAACGGTGGATCCTAACTATATCACCTTTTCATTTGTGACAGTCTAAATTTTTAAATGAACAATTTCCAATAAATTTATGCAACCAATTGGTATTTATTATTTTTTACTTATTTTTCTTTATAAAGGTTATTTTTTTAATTAATATGTTACTCTTAAAAATGGATTGTTTGAGTGTTAAAAGTTATATTATTTTTTAAATATTAGTAAGTGGAGTTCATACGTACAGGGATATAAAAAAATTCATACTTACGAGTATTTGTGACGGATAGAACATAAATATTATAAATTGATATTCACAGGTAATAGGTACGGGTGTTTTTTATATCTGCATACATGTTAATGGGATGAGTACGAGATCATAATATCTGTATCCATTGATACGCGTACCTACTATAACTTAATCTAGATTAAAAAAAAACATGATTAAAACACTAACGTATTTTGAATGAGTTAATTTTGATCAATTGGTTTTAAAAAATCTTCATTTCTTGGTAAATTGTCATTCAACACTATTTAAATGGATTATTTGTACTTTGTTTAAAATTTATGAATATTGTGCATTGTATTTTTAGTTGAATATGGTTAAAATATGTTATTAAATTATTTTTTTTTATAAACATTTGTGGGTATCCGTGGATATTAAAAAAATCTATGAATACCCATATAACACATACCCACACAAATATAAATACATATATAGATACACGGAACAAATATTTATCTCACGAATAAGAAACGCAGAAGTTACTATTTTTATGCTACCCGTCTCATTGACATTCTTACACATGTATTTTGTGTTAAGATAGAATAATAGAAATGGATGAAAAAGTTAATTAAAATATTTTGTTGTCATGTTACTCTTTCCATAACCTTTTGTTTACATGTGACTCTAAGTAATCATTTATTCCCAAAACTAGTTTATGAAAAGAATGAACCATAACTTTGTTTGACCATGTTATTATTCTTCCATCCTCGCTATTCCTTGTGTTTATCTAAGTTAAAATCAATTGTAGTAAAGAGAACGTGTTGAAATAAATCAATTGGAGAATTGTAAGAATATATCATGGATTTCATTATTCATAACTCATAATTTCTGCTTCTTCAAGTCATAATATGTATTTGAAATTTTGTCTTTTGATTATTATGAATATGACCTTAATATTTCATCCTCAAATCGATTATAATTAATAATAATTACTATTTTTTAAATATTTTTTTCTTTAAATATCGGATGATTTTGTTTTTAAAAGAAGTTGGAATGTAAAAAAGAAAATATATTTAAATTATTTTTAGTTTTGATTTTGAAATGATGCAGATGGTTTTATATATAATAAAAAAAAAGAAAAATAAGTATATTTGGAATAAAAGGTGACAAAATTTTATTATTTTCTTTCAAGCCACTTTCTTGTTTTCTTATATCATGGTCTATGATAAGCGAAGATTATATATATATATATATATATATATATATATATATATATATATATATATATATATATATTTTAAAAAAAAAATATATTATATTTTTTATAAATAAAATATATATATATATATATATATATATATATATATATATATATATATTAAAAAGGAAAAATATATTATAATTTTTATAAAAATAATAAATATATAATTATTATTGTGTAAATTAAAATTATATATATTAAATTATTAATATAAATTATAAATTATTATTATTATAAAGAAATTACTATTTTATAAATTAGCAAACATACGTATACCAGTGCGTCTGTATGTATAATTTTTTTTTAACTTTTATAAAAATTTAAGTTAAAAAAGAAAATAAATATATAATTAATTTTTAAAATAGTTATTAAATATAAAATTAAAAAAATAATATATGTACAAAAAAAAGTTTTTAAAATAACAAATAATTTTCTTTTTAAAATAATAAATAAAATTAAATTATTTATAAAATAATTAAAGATAAAATTGAAATTATAACAATTTTTTTTATATATTATTATAGATTAGATTTTTGGTTGAAAAATCGATAAGTATGTACAAGTGTGATATATGGATAGATACCTAAATTAAAATATAGGTTTTGGTAAATAGTCTCTATTTTCACTTTCTTTCCTTTTTACTCTCTTCTTTATTCTCTCCTATATTTATTCTCTATGAGAAATATAGGTTATTGAAGGAAGAAAGAAACCGAAAAAAGACAAGACAACGATGCAATCAAGGCTTTCTCTACTTGGACTCTTCTTCTCTTCCACTCCTCTCTATCTACCTTCATCTTCATTGGAGAATCCAAAACACCAACAACCTTCCTTGCTTTTTCACTCCCCAATTTCGACCACCTCGTTTTCACTCTCTCCATTTCTGTCAAACTGTCTCTGTCACAGACTCAATAATTGAACTCAACCCACCAAACCCTTCTCAATCACCTAACAGGAAGAATCACAGTACTCCCATCAAGTGCAGGGTTCTTCCACGTGCTGCCTGAAAAAAGTAACAATTTCCAGTGTTTGTTCTTCGTTCACCCCAACCCTGTAGTTTTCATCGCTATTTCGATTTTTGGGCATGCGCTGAAGCGTTCAAGTTTTGATTTTTATTTTGTCGGATCGGCATGGAACCAGAACATTCTGATTCGAACATGCTGTTGTTTCTGCCGGACGATGTTTTCGCCGTCGTTTCTGGCTTCCTGTCGCCGAGAGACGTGTGCAATCTGTGTCTGTGCTGTAAGAGTTTGAACGCTCTTGTGGCCTCTGAGAAACTCTGGCTCACGCAATGTGACGATTTGGGCATAGTGCCCCACAAGGACCTTGTGGAATGGAGAAAGGGTGTGGCTTCTTACAAGGCACTTTGTCGGTTTCTGGTGGGTGTGAAACCATTGATTGGAATATGGGTTCACCAAAATCCTGAGCTTGGGAACGTGGTGTATGTGATGCCTGGTTTCGTCTCTGTTGTTGGGTGCAGGATAATTCCCCAGGAGCTTGGTCCTTTGGGGATTGAAGAGGGTCCCATACTGTGGGCTTCTGTGTTTGAGGTGGTTAGTGATTATGATGGTTCCATGATGTTTTTTCTTCATGGGAGGGAGAAAGGGGTGAATTATGTTTATCCCGGTTCGGTCAAGCTTACAGATAAGTCATGTAATGTACTGTTGCTTGAGGTTGAACCTGGGGGGTGTAGCAGTGTTAGTGCTTTGTTGCAGAGTAAGAGCTTTGTGCATTACTCGGGCTTGGAGTCTTCATCGTCGAGGAAAGTTTGTAGGTCGATTAGTGATGTTTCTAGTTCACAAAGGGTGGTTGGAAATGGTGAAGGGATGGTTGGTTTTGGGAAGTTAGCTTTTAGTGATAGGAGAAAGTTGCTTGAGGTTACTACTAGCCATGTTCGACAAAAGGTCCCGGATAAGATGATTGGGCCATTGTTTCCTAGGTTGAGGGATGATGAGGAGAATTTTCAGAAGGATTTGGCGCTTTTGTGGGAAAGAAGATCACTCCTTAGTCAAATGTACAAGGGTGGTAGTGGTGAGGTTGATGAGTATAAGTTGAGTTCTCAAGAGGCAGTTGATCCAACCCAGTTGGAATTGGGTGATGTTAGGGCGAGATTTGACCTAAGGTCTGTCTCTCATCCTCTGCCTGAAGAGGATGGTAACACTCAATGCATCAAGAGGAAAGGCCTTAGGGGATATTTCTGGAATGGCATTAAGCAAATGCTTGGAAGATCAAATTCAATGAATGGCAATCATTCGGTTTCCAAGAAGCTTATGTCAAGCGGTGAGATTAGGCATGCACGGCTTCAAGAATTCCTTAGATCGAGTGACACAGTAAGGCTAACCTTAAAAGCATCAACTGTGAAGCTATCTTCTTACCGGGCATGGCCAAATATGCACGACAGTAGGTTTGCCCTTTACAAGTTGCCATTGCGAGTTCCTAGAGATGACCAAGAATATGCTGGTTTATGGGGAGGAACTTTTGGTTGGCCTCCTGGAAAACCTTCTGAAGACAAGCCTGGAAAGGCTTTGTTCTTTCTCCTCCTCTCTTATGAGGAGTTCCAGGGACAACAGCTTCTCATTGCAACCAAAATTTTGGAAGGCACACACTATGTTTTGCACCCTAATGGTTCAGCAATGTTCACAGCAAATATCAATGAACCTTCGTCAGAACCCTTTCCCTGGGACACTGATGCAGACTTGGTTCCTGTGAATGTCAACCATGCTTTTGTGGGAGAGGGTATTGCAAGTGGTTATGGATTCAGATACCCTGGATCAAAGCCTGGTTCCCTCTTTGTTTTTCAAAATGGCATCCTTGCTTTCATGTGGAAGGAGTCAAGAATTGTTTTGACCTTGCAAAGACTTAACTTACAAGAACTATTGAAGAAGGGTGAAAGGGTATCTTCTCTGCCTCCGGTCACCAATTTTTCATATCTGACAAAGTCCTACTCGAATGTGTTTGCTGGCCTCCCCAGCTCTTCCAATTTTTTGTCTTCACCAAGGTTGGCCTTAACCACCTTCTTTTCTTTAAACTTTCCCCTCAATCTGGCATATCTTATTACTTTGTGGTTTGCTAATATCTTTTGGAATTAGGAATTTTTTGGACTTGTCACTTGAAGTATTGATAGGATGCCATTATACTTCCCTGTCTTCTGAGTATCATTCTCAAAGTTGGTTAATTTAACATACTAATGTACACCTGTCATCTGTTTATTGTTATTATATTGATATTGAAAAATGACTCGTGCTGAAATTTTATTATATTTAGGTTGGCTTTTGGGCTTCCAAGAATATTAAAAGAACTGTTGTCACCAAACAACTTATCTGCCTTAATAGACTCCTTTTCTTAGTACAACAAGCATATATTATCCTGCTTTGGTAGCATGATAATATTGTCCCCAGTTGCAGATGGATTATCAATTCATTAGTTCGCTATTGTGGTTTTTGGATGTGTCATTATTTTAAGGTGTGTTGTTGTTGTCTTGATGTTTAACAATAATCTTTCATAAACTAGGAAAGTTAGAAGAATAATAGGGATCATCAAGTTACTAAATTTACTGAAGATTAGAAACGTATCAGTGCAGCAACAATTTTGGAATCTTAGCTTATATGTCTACATCAATACGATCAATCTAGTAAGGAAAGAATGTTGTCCACAAATCTGACGGCAGGGGCAGCGCCAATGTAACGTTCCCTCATTCAATGTATTGAATGCACTGTAACATCATTACTTAGTATTAGAACAATGCAAGAATTGTATTGTATCTCGATTAGAGATGGTGTCTCACAAAACAGAAGCCAGAAGATAATTACATAAACTATGCCTCTTTTGTTGTAAGATTGCCCTATTTTGATTCATTGTTTTGTTATCTCCCTTTATAGTGCTAGAAAATCTGAGATGTATGCAATTGAAATCATTGGAAAACTGATCCTAAATGCTGGTTACAATTTACCAGTGTAGACCATTCCCTTTTTAACATAAATCTAAGCCATGATTTCATGTTTCTGTACAGGAATGGACAATAGTATTGAGTGCCCTTTTGATGTGGGACCAGATTATGATTGACAATGAATATATTCTACAAGCTGTTGGTGACTGAGGGAATTACATTGCTTGTGGCTGTCACAGAGTAAATTTTCCCTGCTATGATGTTTTCATGTTACTGCTTCTTGTGATTTGACAAGTAATGTATTATGAATTGCTTTTGTTGTGAGATAGCATCCCATGTTCTACAGGAATATCAGGCTGTTTGTTGTGCTATATACTGAAGAATGAATTGAGGATCTTCATAGTCTTTCTCTCTACATTTGATATATAATTTGACATGATGTTGCAGACACATTAGCTTTAAAACATTTTTTTTATTTAATTCTAATTTGTAAATATGAAAACTAAACTGATTTCATATCAGTTTGCAGATAGCCCCAGCTTTTTTTAGTTATTTGGACTGCACAGGTAACTAGTATCACAAAATCTAATGAAATTTAATAGAGCGTATTTATAATTTGACCTAAAGTTTACCAACAAAACATGAAAGAATTTTGATAACTCCTCCTGAAATTTATTGAAAAAAAAAATCATTACTATAAAGTTGTGATTGAAGTCTATGTCAATGGTCGTAGTGAGAAGTAAAGCAACTTTAGTGGCTTCACCAATATAAAGATAACTCAGAAAAATGAGAAAAGGATAACTTTATGTTATCTTTAATTTTCCCTGTTCATCCCAAAATGATAAAAAAATAGTCAGTAATTTATCAAGTATTATTGTTTACAGCAAAAATTATAAATTTGTTAAATTATTATATTTTACATCAAAAAACTATAAGCAGTTAACTAGTCATAGTTTGAGAACTTTTTTAAATAAAATTTTAACTAAATTCGATTTCATGTGTTTTAAAGTAATTTTATCTGCAGAACAGAATATATTTTTGTATGGAAGTAAAATGCAATGATCCAATTATAATAGATAATTCTACCAAATAGGTTACCACATTATCTGGATTAAGCCCACAATTCAAATAGTATAATATTATGTCATGTACAGCCCTCAATTACAAAATATATTTATATACACATTTATGCTGCAAACTACACACTAGCTTCACACACCGATAGATACCATAACCACAATCAAACACCGATAAGCTAGAATGAATTTAAATCATACTACATCCAAATTAACATCAATCCGTAAGAACTATTCATCCTTTCATATATCACATATCATATTAAAAACATCAAATGTCTAAAGCATATCACACAAACAAAGTCCTCATGGTTCATTTATACACAACAAAGATATCTAACTCAACCTATGGAGGACAAGTGTATTTTGTAGAATCTGAGATTCTGCACCTGTCATCACTCACCCATTCCTACCTCCTAGGAGTTATAGCTATATCATGGTCGAACCACATTGCAATTAAAGAGTATGACAATATAAATTATATATTTGCGAGTCTGATATCTTATCGAAGCTCTAGATAAGAATCTCCTTTGACTCTCAACTAAGTATCTTCCTCTATATAAGTTCAATATTAACAGAGTCAAGATAACCTCGTTACGCACTTTGTCGTTGATACAATTTGCACAACACCATACAATAGTATTTATGCCCTAGAAATCACTACATTCGCATTCCATATAATTCATACCAAATCACGCAACACAATACATGAATTAAAGACTATATTCACAAGATCATGAATGTATATTCTTGCTCAACAAGTCCCCAATGAGACTCACTCATCAACTACATCACTCATCCAACAAAAATATATCATTGATACTCTTTGTTTCACATAAAAGTTCTTGCTCAGCGAAGTGTAGGCTCACCCAACAAGAGAGTACTGGTACTAAAATTCTCAAAATTCACTCAGCAAAAATCCTCTCGTCCAATGAGTCAAGCACAAACCTTGCTCTTGGGTTTTTGCCATTTTTATTTTCGTTCAACTACTCTTTTACTTGTCCAATGAACCTACCATTTGGCACTACTTTTGGCAAGTTATCCCAACAAGTGGTAGTTCACCCACCAGAGCTCTCTAAAATACAAATTTTGCATTCTCGCTTAGCGAGCCATAAACTCACCCAACAACTTTGCATGATTATGCAAAGCCAAATTTGATAAGCCCTGTTCCTAATTAATTTATCTAGGCATTCCACCAGTTTTTTCAAATAGAAACACAATTTTATAAATATACTAATGCCTTAGACAAATCAAACCAAATCACACAATCAATTAAAATTTTTCTCAGTGCAAAAGTAGCTCAAAATACATACCAAAAATCAACACAATTCACTATACGTAGACAAATAAGTTTATATAAGATTTTTACACAACTAGGACATCATATTTCACAATAAGTCAATTCAATCTCTTCACATAGCAACAAAATCTCAAATTGAAACTAGTTTCCCTTATTTGATGTAAAAAATACCATTGACTCTAAGTTGCTCCCAAAGTTCTATAACATACAACATTCTCTAACTACCTACACAAATAACAAATTAAAGAACTAAACATATCACCATGATCACATTTAGACAGAGATTCACTTTGAGCGAAATTTAAGGTCCATACATGGATTCTATAGCCATTTGCACCTCAATGTTTCTAGAAATAGAGAAAAAGTAAATTTATCATGTTTTCAACTTTGATTGGGCAAATACGTAAAGTTCTCAATTATGACTTCACTGGTGATTCATAATCATTGAATAGATGAATGATGGAGTCAGAATCTTATACAAAATTTTATAGAAAACGTAAAAGAAATTTTAAAGCAAATTTTTAAAAAGATAGAGTTTTAACAAAATGAAACTCGATAATTAAAAAGTTATTTATAATTCAATCTTTTAATAATAAAATAATCGAATATCATCTTTTAAAAATTATTTTTACTATACTTTACTTCTTTTCTAATTTCTTAAATAAAATTATTTCAATTTTTTTTGTCATTAAATCTATCCGTCAGAGGGTTTTTTCTTTTCACTTTCATAATTTTTTATCTCACATCCCTAATATATAAAAGGATTTGATATTATAAAACTTTACAATCAATTTTAAATTATATTCTATTGAAGATTAATCATTGTCAAATAAACTTTCCTTCCAAATGTTCTTTTCAGAATTATTTCTCAAATAATTGGGACTTGGGAAATTCCCTTTCCCCAAAACTTAGATATTGGTACATATTCTCTATTTGATTGTTAGAGTTCATAATTTGAACTAATAATTTGAAATCCCTTGCTTTAAACTACAGGCTAGGTTTGCCAAATTCACAAATCTCATGTTGAAATATATTTGTCCATAACTCATTTAGAAGATCTAATTTGGAAGCTTTTGAATTTACTTCATATCATATTTTCTAGGATGTGTAAAACTTTTAAAACATTATTTTTGACATTCCATATGAAAAAATATATATTTAGATAAAAGGTAAAAGTATCTTTTTGTTTAGAGATGTCAAAATGGGTTTCGATCTATGAGTTAATATATGGGTTAGAATCAGGTTTTGTTGAGAAATTTTCATTTTTTTCAAGAGTGGGTTGAACTGAATTTGGCTCACTTAACCCACAGGTTAAATGGGTTCGAGTCGGATTGAAGATGGGTTGCGCAACAACAACACTATTAATTATTTGATTAACTTACACATTTGGTCCTTATTTTCGTTCACTTTTATCAATTTAGTCATATTTTTTTTGTTCAATTTTCGTCAATTTTATTCAATTTGGTCTTTTTCTACTAACGTCATTTAAATGACTAACGGTAATGAACAATGACCGTCACGTATCACTTGGTGATTTTTTTGGTTTTCTTAATTTTTTCAATTTTTCAATTTTTTATTAATTTTTTTAATTTTTTGTAATTTTTGAAAAAAATGTCCATGTGTCAACCTAATAGCATGCTACATGTCAGAGTTAATGTTTTATATTTAATTTGGTCCTCATATGTTATTTTTATTCAATTTATTTTTATTTTTTTGAAAATGGAGAAATTTTGTCCCTCTCCAAATTGAGACCAAATTTAATTTTTACAGAAATGTTAAAAAAAATTTATTAAACATTTTTTGTTTAGCACATGCAGGTCTTTAAGGGTAAGACAAGTTCTTGGCCAAACACGGTATTGAGTGGGATTTTTGGTCCAGTAAAAGGGAAACTTAGGACTTTTGTCATCAAAATAGAAGTATTCAGCCTTAGTTGACCTGATAAATACATTAAAGAATCACGTCTTGAACTTCTTAAATGATTGGGTGTAAGATGCTAACAGGCAATGGTGACTCTAACAACCAGATTAGGTACTGTAATATTGCAAAAACACCTAGTGTAAGACTCGAGAAATTTAAATAATTAAATAAATAATTATTTAATCAATGCGGGTAGTGGGAACCTTTATTGTATTTAATGCTAACTTTCATGACGTGGAAAAGTACTAGCTTAAGTGGTTGAGAGTATCTGGTTATGTTGAGAGGACTTGGGTTTAAGTCCTATGTATGCCAATTGTGTGATTATTTTGATGGTATTATTTTTATTATATGTTTGATCATGATGAGTGGTTAGAAATTCCTATATGTATAGGAATTTTCAAGAAAAATGAATTAGCTTGATGGTTCTGCATTGATTTGGTAATTGCATGGTGGTGAGTTTGAATCTTGGCTAGAGAAAAACCATAACATATTTTTTATGCTTTGCTTTGGGAACAAATTTGGGGAGATGAAGAGCTGGTGATAGGTTCCACGAATTTGGACACAGACAAAGAGCTTAATTTGAATTGATTAGCTATTAAGGACCAATTAAGGAATTGATTTGAATTTTATTTTATTTTAATTTAATTAATTTCATTTAGGGCTAGTAAAGTGAGGAAAACCAGCCATCAAACTGCACTGAGACGCTACATTGAGAGTGGTTTTAAGGACTATAGTGTGAGAGACCAAAGGGAGGACACTTAGATCAAGGAGAAAGCTAGAACGTTTTTTGAGTGAAGAACCTATGTTAGGGGAGTTCCACTTCGTTGTTAATTTTGAAGGTTTATAATTGCGTGTTGTGATGGATGATTGGAGTGCATTTTCTGCCATTTTCACTATGAGTTTCTTCGTGTTTTTGGAAATTTCCAAAAACCGTCTGGCGATGTTGAAGGCCCTCCAGGCGACTCATGCTAGAATAAATTTTTTGGATTTTTGTCATATGAACCACTTGGCAGCTACGTGTTGTCTGCCAGGTGACGCTAACTGGTTTGCCAGTTCCTCGTATTTTCGTGAGTTTCATGATATTAATGATGCCTGAATGAGTTGTTATATATAATCGTGTATTTGTCTATGTATTTATGTGTCTGAGATTGTATTATTTGATGGAATAATTGGGTGATTTTACTATGTGGTTATTGTAATTGGATGAACTGTTTAAATGATTAACCATGAGGGTGATGTTGGGACTCGAGATTGGATGAGAAACCTTGAATCCAGATTATGAATTGAATTATTTGTTGTGATAAATAAAATGTATGAAAGCTTGAATATAATTGTATGGCCAGACTACGAAATTGCATGAATGTGTATGATTATAGGGGGTTTTACGTCTCGCATTTGTGCAGGAAAGCCTAGGAATTTTCCAAGTTTACAGGCCCCACCTAGCGGTACTCGAGTTGCTGCCAGGCAACGTACCAATGTAGAGTTGCACTATGGTTTTGTTCTTTCGCGTAGGTTCTAGAAAATTTGTCTGGAATATTTATATGCATAATATGGAGTATTGGACAAGGAGTATTGGAAAGGGAATTTTAGAATGAAAGATTGATTAAGTATGGATGAATATGTGATACTTGTGTAAAAGAGGCTAAATGGTGTAGTCATTGTTAGGACTGTATCAGTGAACCTACCTTGGTCTGGAATTCATTTATGTGCCACCTATAATTTGGCTTTACCTAATAAGTTATGCATTATTTTGGTGAAAAGGAAAAAGTATGGAATGGAAACTTGGTATAGCGTGTGTGATTGCATGATTTTAGCTTATGAATTCAAAAGGTAATTATTGTGTTATTTTGATAATGTTGCGGTAATATGGTCTATTTGAGTACTGTGTGTATGCGCAAATTGTGATGCGGTAGGTATTTTCATGGCACGCTTTACTTGAGCAATTAAATGGTGTAATAAATCTATAATGCTTGTGAGTGGTTGGACTGTATAACAATTATTTTATTATGATGGTTCCGTCAGGCGGAAGCAATCTATCAGAGACTAGGAAGGCGCGTGACGCTTGGCGGCGTGAGTTTCCCGCTAGGTGGCTTGGAGTGCGAATGCACCTAGCGATGCGGTGTGTGGCGCCAGGCGGTTTCGGATGTAGTGATGGATTACGCGAGGGATTCTACACAGCTTTGGATGGAGGTCTTGATGTGATGCCTTGTTGGGGCCCCAATTACGAGTGCAACTTGTATTGGGGTAACACGTGGTTACTCGATGTTGTAGCTTGGTGGTTTTGGAGGTCTAGTGGAGTGTGCAAGATCGTGGCTCGTACGGATGGGTTCTGAAAGATTGCCCTCCTCGGTGATATCCGACGAGTTTAGTGGTCTTGAGACAAATACGGACTGCGGTTCGTATTGAGAAACTCCACTTCGTGTTGCGCATTGTGGACGTGACAAGTTCATTCCCACATATGGACTATTAGGTGGTGGCTTGTAGTAAGAGGGGCGAGTAAACACTCGTGGCAACAAGGATCAATCAATGTAATCATCAAAGGGTGTAGAATCAAGAGGCGTTCAAAGGAGGAGTTAAGAGTTTGGGACCGAGATTGGAGTGTATCAGAAGTGTTGAGGGTTTTTAATTTGTTATTTTAATATACCTTGTGTTGTATATTTTAATTTTGAGCTCACCCTATCTGTGTGTGTTTGGCGATCATCATATAACTCGTTACATGGGAACAAATGTTGATGCAAGTGAGCATGTGGATACTTAGAGCTGGAGTGGGGCCAACATGGAAGTTTTTACATAGAGATGCTTTTATGGATTGTTTTTGTAATTAGTGTTATGAACCGTTTTATTATTTGTAATAGTTGAATGCCTTTATGGATTTTTTTTTTTTTTGTATTTGGTGCGTTTGAAATAAAGT
>Ga0214545_1009268_pt1 | contig 15098 bp, 11 predicted proteins | sample CNSS4metaG_FD_160064 | JGI IMG/M metagenome (GOLD analysis project Ga0214545, IMG submission 160064) | Root nodule microbial communities from cowpea collected in UCLA plant growth center, Los Angeles, California, USA - CNSS4 | ecosystem: Host-associated > Plants > Roots > Nodule | place: USA... | reverse complement strand
TGATAGTAATTTTCATGGAGTTTGAACTATATGTTATGATATTCCAAGACTTAGTTAGATTAATTTGACATATCTCTTACATATGTTAGGATTTTTTCAATCCTTCACTCTGCACTTTATAATTTGTAATTTGCTTTGCAACATACTATTTCCTTGCTTACTGGCTATAGGTATATGGGATTTTTTAGTGTTGTTTGGTGTAGTTAATGGTAGAGTTAATAAAAAATCTTGATCATTTTTTTATGGAGAAAATAGAACATAATTTTGATTAGGCAGGTAAATATTTGTAAAGAGCATGTTGTCCAAGCTTCTTTCATTGACCCTGCCCTTGTGGAAATTCTTTCACATATATTTAATAATTTAATAAATAAGTAAATAGAGAATAGTATTTTCTGTAATAAATTAGTAAATAATTTTTTTTAAATAAAATAGATAAATGAAATATTGGTTAACATATGAATGAAAAACAATTTCTAAATACTTTTAGAATATTAAAATTTTTAAAAATATTTTAAAAACAATTATGGTTTTTAATTGTCAAAATATGATATATTTTGTAGCGGTTTTTAGCCGTCAAAATACGATATATTTTGTGTCAGTTTTTAACTGTCAAAATACGTTATATTTTGTGGCGGTTTTTAACCGTCAAAATATGATATATTTTGTGGCGGTTTTTAACTGTCAAAATATAATAAAATATCATAAACTAAAAGTAAATTTTGTAGCGATCTTTAACTGCTAAAAATTTACTTTTTCTTTTTTGATAGCAATACCAGCGCTTAATGTTTTTTTGTAAAAACTGATTTTGACATGAATAATTTTGACGATTTTTAAACCATCAAAATTTTCATTTATGACAACCGCTAAAACTTGTAATTTTAACTGTCACAAATATTTACTTTTTTGTAGTGAATAATAATAATAATAATAATATTACTATTATTATTATTATTATTATTATCATTATTATTATTATTATTATTATTATTATTATTATTATCAACGTTCTAATAATAACAATACTAATATTATTACTAATAATAATATTAATAATTAATAATAATAATATTAATACTACTAATACTAATATAAATAATGTTAATAATAATTCAAATAATAATAATATTCATATAAAAAATGCAATTAATTAACATATTATCATGTAGAAAATACTAATTCAAATATACTATAAATTTCATATAAAAAAATAAGTGAATTTTTAGGTGTCATTTAACTATTTAGTTTTTATTTTTTAAAAGAAAAACTTATTATAGTGAATTTTGTTAATAATAATAATTAAAAAGTTACAGTTTATTACATATTCTAAGGAAAACCAAAACAGTTATATAAAATAATAGAGTTCGGTTTAAGTAAACAAAATATAGTTTGAATATAGATAAAAATAAAAGAAATAAGTATATAATCTTCTCTCTAATTATGTATATAAATTATTAAAAAGTAAATAAATTCATTAATGGATATAATTTAATGCTAATTAATTTTCTTTTAAATTAAAAACAAACTACAATGATAAAAAAATTTTACCATTTCATGTCAATTTATTTTCCCATAAAATCCTTCTTCTTTTTTCAATTTGTAATAAAAAATAATACAATTATTATTATATTTAAATTAATAATTTATTTATATGATTGTATCAAATATTATAATTATATATACTTAAAAATATGATAAATAATAATAAATATAATATGAACTTTAGGTTAAAATTTTCAATAAAATATTGAAAAAGAATTGGCCAAATGAAAGCAGAGAAAAAGATGAAATTAAATTTAAAGTATTTTAAATAAAAGTAACATTTACATGGGAATAAAATGCGGGACATTGTGACATGTAACATAAATTTGAGGTTAAAACTTTGATTAATAATATATAGAATAGGAATTATAAACGCAGAATATAAATGCATATATTGTCCAATGTAATTCGTGCATACAAACAGGTCTTTTGACATGGTATAATTTTTTTCTAGTTATTAATATAAATTCTAAATTAATTTTATATATGATATATAACATATATAGATAATACAAAAAAATAAAAGTCATGACAATGTAATAATGATAAATAAGTTATCAACTATTTAAAAAAGATATATTAAAACATTTTATATATTAATTATAGACTTGTCAAAAAGCTTTTGTTATATATCCTAAATTAGTTTTCAATCTTATATATCTAATTTACACATAACAATCAAATCATTTATATTTTACTATAATATTTTAGAAAAATATAAAGAGTTAATAATAATGTAAAATAAAAATAATAATAGAATAATATTAATAATAATAAGAATATAAATAATAATACTAATATTTGTTAATACAAATAATATCAACAGTAATATTAATTTAAATAATAATAATAATGAGAATGAAGAGGAGTCTGAATAGTGAGAAAAAGTTAACCACACAAATTGAGAAATGAAAAAGACCTGACGAGTGCTAAAAATAAAAAATAAGAAAAAAAATCATTATTATAAGTATAGTGCCAGATATTAAACCTTTGTTCTACTAAGGAAATATATTTTAAAATATATATATATATATATATATATATATATATATATATATATATATATATATATATATATATATATATATATATATATATATATATCATCTAACATACATCCAAGTTAAAATTTTTTAAAAAGGTTTTAATATGAAGTAACAAAACATTTCAAAGAGTTTAACCATTTACCTGCTGTATTAATGAATGGTAGTAGAAGTATTTATGGATGGCAATTTTAATGTGGATACGCTATGATCCTCGCCCTCTGCCACCTTCGCTAAACGGTACATTTAATGGTGATTCATGCCCTTATCTCTTCCTCTAGCAGTCCTTTCTGCAGACCAAAATAACTAGCCCATCACAGTTCACAGTGCTAATAAACCTAATATCAAATATAGCTAATGCATTTTTAGCTGTAACTTTTATAAATACTTTATGAATCATGATGCTATTAAAATCGGTTTAACTAATTCTAAAACAAAAGGTTAATTTAAAAAATAAAAAATATAAAGTTTTTATTAAATAAAAATTTATGTTAATGTTAGATTAAAGTCATCTAGTCAATGTTTATAGAAGCTGTTGAATATTAGATGCTAATAATGTAAAACCTGTAAAATCTATTTTTTTTTTCCTAAATTATCCCAAATTTTCAAGCCTTTTGTTTTAAATAAAAAAAGAGAAGCAAAAATTCTTTCTTCGTTTCTCTTAACTCAATCTCCTCCATCTCCATTTTGGACCTCTATTCCTCACTTCTGTTTGTTTGTAGAATCGAGACTGTAGAGTTGTTCCTCGCAGCAAGGTCTTCGATTCCTACCCATCAGATTTTTGTTTAGGGTCGAGGTTGAACTTTTGCGAATTTGAAGGTGTCTTGGGAGTTCTTAAAGTTCGAGTTTATCTTTGAAGGTGAGAGAAGTTAAACCTTACTTTTTGCATGATGATTTTGTTTGAATGTCTGGTTGTGTGTTGATGTTGTATTTGGTAACTCAAATTGATCTGTTGATGTTGTTATTTGTAGGGGAGTGATATGAAAAATCCTTAATTTCATGTTTGGGTATGTACGAGTTAGAAAACTTTGGGAGTTTTATTGAATGCATGTGATTTAAGATAAATTTAATGAAAATAGATATTGTAATGTGGAATTAGGAATGTTTTTGACTTATATGAGGCTTAAAATGAGTTTTAGGTTCATTTGACGTTGTTAAATTGCAGAATTCGAGTTTCTGCGTTATACAAACTCATTGGGCGAGCCCAATATCTCGACGGGCGAGTTAGGCTTTCCAACTCTGAATCATCTCAAAAAATTTTGAATTCTTGGTTTGTTAACTCTCGAATCGAGCTGAAATTTTTACAATAGGTCCTAGACACATGATGCTTTGTTTTGACCGGTGTTTTCTTTGTTTGAATGTGTATAGTGAGAGCATTGTTTTTGTAAGGTTCCTATAGATTAGGTTATTGGTAGCTTTGACCTTTTGTCACTTGTTTAGTGCATAACTTTTTCTATAGGTACCCAATTGGATTCATTCTTTTTACATTGAGTTCCTGATTCAATTATATGTCATTTGAATGTTAGAACATAATTTTTGGAGCTTCGTATAAGTTGTAGTTTTATTTTTTTAAAACTGCCAACCAATTTACTTATGTGTTGTTAATATGTTGTGTAAATTATTGGCACAAGCAAGCTTGGTGCAAAGATTTGATAAAGCCATATGCATGAAGATCACATGTGTTTGATGAAGATTGATGAAGATCCACTTGAAGATTATGTTTCAATTGTATTAAATCTGTAATTGATTTATTAAATGTAATGATTACATGTTATATCATGTTGGTAGGCTATATGACATATGTTAGATGTTTTGTTAGTCTTGGTGTGTCCTTTTTAATCTATTAAAATTGTTTTTAACAAGTTAAAAGGCTTGTTGTATATAGTTTCTAGTATGAATGTATTCAATTAGTTAAATTATTTTTTCAATCGACTTATTTCACTTAAGTCAAGTAAAATCAACAAATTGTACGAAAAATTCAACTGATTGATTTCACTTAAACCACAATATATAAGCTGTGTTTTCGAGAGCAAAGGTACGATTATGAGTTTTTGAGCGCGAAAACTTGTCATTCATCACGGAAAAAACTCTCTCTTTCTGCATTACACAATTGCAATGTGTTGATTGAAGATCTTGGAGGCATTTTGGCTTGGGATTAGCTTGAAGAACTCGTGTATGGTTGGCTAGGGAGAGCCACCATCCGGTTTTGTAGTTCTTGTGCCTCGGGTTGTTTACCTGGTGCGATTCTAGTTCTATGAGTGTGATTCTTGCAGGTTGTTAGGCTAGATTTTTGTGTGAGTAAAAAATATTATGTATTTCTTTGTTCAAAAGTGTAATCTTGGGTGTGTGATTTGTAAAACTTTTGAATATAGTGGAAACCAAGCTCAGGTTGTCGTGGTAAACTGAATGTAGCTCTGCGATTGAGTGAACCAGTACAAAAACAATTATGTCGTTCTCTTCCTTTCATCTCACTCACTTTAATTCACTTGAAAAACTCAAGAAAACGAAGTAAATCATTCTTTATTGAGTTTTAATACATTTATGTGTAATCTGTTGTTGCATACCTATTAGGAATATTGACTGGAACAAGTCTTATGTGCAAAAGTTCATTGTTTGAGTTAAGTCTACAAATTATGCAATCTGCATAATTTCCAATGATTTTAGCCGCCTGATTTGAAATTTTAATCAACTAATTCATAGGCTTAAGAACAAATTAGTCTATTAAAATTAGTCTACTGTTTTATTTTTTGACCGATTGAAAGTGTACTATTCTGCAGATTTTGCGTTCGAATTTTGTGGTCTATTTGATTCAATCAAAAGAAGTTTTAAGTTTTCGAAAAAGTTTTAAATAGCCAATTCAACCCTTGCCCTTTCTTGGCTTAAATCACCATTTCAAACTAACATAAATTACTTGGGATTATGTGAATGTGTGGGGATGATATGAACTTTTGGAATACAATGATGTATGACACTGTCAATTGAGAGTGATGAATGAATTTTCATTGGAAAATCCTTTTAAAGTATGTATGCTTTTGTGTGCATTGATGTAGGGACTCAAATTTGGAAGTTTATCCTAACACTCTACTAATCATTCAAACTCATGTAGAGGAGAATTAATTAGGAGTTGATAGTAGTAGGAAATGCTAGTTGGAAGAGCCATTTGTGGTTCTAGGAACCTATATAGGATTAACCTTGTGGGTGGAGGTTATCCATCACAAGTGTCAAAAATTCCAAGTAGTTATACCTCAATGTTTGTTATCCAGATAACTAAGTCTAATGGGTCTCTTACCATGTGGCTTGTTGCTTATAATGGTGTGAATTACTTAGTTCCCTAATATGATTTGATTTATGATTAATAGAACCTTTATTCTTATATTAGCTTACCCTCTCTTGTGTGTGTGCTTCTTGTGTGGTTGTTCTTCTTTTGCAATGATCACTAATATTTGGTGTGAGCAGATGAGAACTTGGGTGTTGGCTTCCTTGGCGAAGGTGATGACAGTGTAGTTGTTTAGTTGTTTAGTTCTTTAGTTTTACTTTCATTACTAAGTTGTATCTTTTGAAAAAACTCTTGTAAGGTTCATCTTTTGCCTTCCTTTTTTTTTTTGGTAGAGTTTTAGATCGTGACAATATACCATTTTTGTGTTTATGTCTTGGATAACTATAATAGGGACTCATAGGTTATGGTTATGTGCTTGAAGTATTAAATATGTGATATTTTCTTTTAGTATATTTACTCTATTAAATGAGATGTTACAAATAGAGTTAGTTAATGTAAAATTATTTTTAGTTTTTAAAAAAAATAAACATTTGTTTTAGTATTAAATTAGTTGCTATTAACATAGTCTTCTCGATGTTGGATGTTAACAGACTTAGTTTAGCCGATCTTTTAATACTAACTATTCATTTTAGTATTTATATTTTTATTAAATTAGTACTAAGTTGACTTTGCAATGCTAACTATTTCTTTTTAGTATTTCTGTTTACTTCTATTATAATTGGCTAAGTCAATGCTAGTTTACTTGTTATTAATTTATATGCCTATGTGACAGTGAATTAAAACAGTACATTATTTTTAATATGAAGATGTAAATTTAAAGATGATAAAAGTCTTTACTAACAATTTTTTTATGCAAATATTCTTACACTCATTTTCTTTATTCACACTCATAACTCCCTACATGCTCGTTTCCTTCACTTATACTCTTCACTCCCTACATGCTCGTTTCTTTTGCAACAGAACTCACACACAATGGAAACCATTCTTCAAGTGCCCACATATGGTGGGATGTGTGGTTATTACTAACAAGTGGTGAGATCTTTTTCGCAAGATGTGTGCTGCATCGTTTTGGTTATTCCGCAAATCTTAGTGAACATTGTTGTCGAACGTTGTTATAGAAAATTGCTCACCTTCATCCATAGGGTGTGGTGCACTCTCCGCAAGGCAGGATGGGCATCTTATATCTATTGTAGATTTTCTTAGTGGGTCGTGGTTATTTGATCCATCTCGAACATCTATAAATAAATTCACCTCCAAAAACACATACAATTCTTTCTCTCCACTTCTCTTCTCTAACTCTCATTTTCTCTCCCTTCTATCTTCTCCTAAAATTAGTTATTATTTTTAGTTTATCTTGCTAGTTCTAAGATCCTTAAAAAATTTGAAAAGTTTTTATTGTATCTTGGGGAGCTTACACAACGCAATGCGGAGAAGTCATTAAAGGAAGTGAATATAAATACCTCAGAAAGATTTTTCGTTCGTGATTTAGTCAAATTATACAAAAATCTCAAGGACTTATGTCTGAAATCAACAACAATAACCCAACTTTGGAGAATCAAAACATTGTTTCTAGAACTCAGACTGTCTTTGCAAAACTTTTCCTGGATGTATTGAAAATCAAGGTCTTCTCTGGACAAAACTTATGGCATTGTACCCTATTATACATGTATGTGGAAGCTTATGCTCTCACATCTTCAAAACCTGAATCCAGTACTCCTACAAAACAAGTTGAAGACCTGATGGAGCTCCAAGCATGGATTTAGAGAGGAGGAACTCCATGAAGGCAGCGAAATGATGGAGCAAGTTTGGAGGCCCTTGAGCAATGGTATGATTTGTGAAAGTGAAGCTCTAGGAAAGGAAACTATCTTAGAGAAGGAGGCTAGAAAAGCTAAGGTAGAAGCTTAGTCTAGCATGACTCTCAAGGAAATTGTATGGAGTGCTCTTAACATCAATCAATTCTAATTCAAAGAGTAACCAAATACAAATGGTGGAGGGCCTCTTTTATAGTAGAGAGGCTGACCAAGATGAAATGTAAATGAACATTGAAATGAAATTCAAACTTGACTTAGGCTACAAGAAGCCTCTTAGATCTGTGTGATGCAAGTGAGGCAAGGATAATGTGCCAAGTGTCCTTTCATACCTCTCATGCTTGGCACCATGCGCACATATGCCTTGATTCTCATTCTCAGCCAAGCTTTGTAATTGGGCTTGGATTAGCCCAATTTGAAAGCTAATCATCAATGTACATTGGCCATTTATTTTAGAAAGCATGGCCTAACATGTGGCCCAAAATTAAAGACTATACTAATGCTTTTACATTTAACACATCATATTTTGATATCCTCTTTAGCCAATGAGAAAAGCATTTGAAGGCTTTAAGAATTATTGTCATCTTGATGTAAGCCCTCTTGAATCTTTCCCATCATGCTTCTAGTTATGGGGTCTTTTTGTGGGCTTGGGCCTTGTGGTGAATGTGGGCCATGTAATGGGTTTGGAGTGGATTCATCAAGACCAAATTCTTACAAACAAGGTATGCTGAGACACTTTACTTATTTCATTGTCTAATGACTTGTTCGATGTGTACTACTCATAAAAGGAAGCAAAAGACATTTGTGATGTGTTGACTCTCAAGTATACCAAAGATGTTGTTAGACAAAGATTTGTCATAGGAAACTACTATCGCTAGGAGATGATTGAAGATAAAGGCACCAAAATCCAAATCAATGAGTAGCATAAGTTGTTTGATGATATAAAAGAAAATAATGTAATTTTGCCTGATGAGTTCATTTCAAAACTTCTAATCGAGAAATTTGCACCATCCCGGACTAACTACAAACAATAGCTAAAACACAAACATAAATAGATGTAGCTTCCAAAGTCCATTACACACATCATAATTGAAGATACCAAAAAGAAGGAGTGTGTTGTTACAAGGGCCAAAGCATTATCTGCAAAAGCAAATATGATAGAAGATAAACTTGCTGCAAAAAGGTACAAGAATAAACATTATCACAATAAGAAAAATAATTTTCAATTTTTTTGTCCATAAGGATTTAATCCCATATATAAGAAGAAGGAAAATTGATTTATATGAGGAAAGCTAAGGCATCAAGCAAATATGAAGCAAGAAACAACAATCTTCCTCAAGGTAATATAGCCGAAGCGGAAGAAACTATTGTTGTGGTCGTTCCACAAATAAATTTGATGACCAATTTAAGTAAATGGGTGATAAACTCTCGTGCTACCAAGAACATCTATGCAAACAAAAGTGCTTTTACCTCCTACATTAGTGTAGGAAGTGGAGAAGAACTAGGGGTGGCAATTCAGGACGGGTTAGCTTGCAGGCCCGTAGAAAAAAAACACACGGGTCAAGCTGGGATATTGAATCCACTAGCCTGCAAAGGCCTACCCCACACAAGCCCGCAACTCGCATGGGCTAAAGGCTGGCGGGGTGGGCTAGCTTGTTGGCCCGTTTACAAAATTAAATATTCTCCTTTTTCAATTCTCACACCATTCATCACGTTGTTTCTGTATGTTCCTTTTATTATTATTATTATTATTTTATTATTGTTATTATTATTATTATTATTATTGTTGTTGTTGTTGCTATTATGTATAATCATTATATATAAGATAATGATTTTAGTTCTCGAATATGAAATATATTTTTATTCATTTTTAGGTTAACAAATTTGTACTTGTCTTGTAAGGTGATATTTATTTCGATAGAAAATAATATCAATTATTATGGGAAAAAAATATTTTGCTCATCACAAAAAGTTGTTATTTTGCCCATCATCATGAAAATAAACTCATGTTTGAACTGCAAGACGGGCCAGCCCGACCTACACTTTGCGGGCCAAAATGCGGGATGGGCCAAAATGGGTCGGACTGGCCCATTTTGTCATCCCTAATAAGAACACGTTTATCTTGGTGATTCTACGACACTTGATAAGACCTAATCTCATGAGTTTTTATTATCCAATTGCATTGTTTTGGGTAGGTTTAAGTGGTTAATTAGGAGTCATTAGCCTAGAAGTAGTCTAATTAGTATTATAGTCTAGTTTTGTAAAAGTAGCCTAATTAGGTGTTTTTAATGTATTCTTTAGCATAGTTATTAGGAGTATTAATAGTTAGGCTTAGTTCAATGCATGAAATAGGTTCATGAATATGTAGTAGCATTTGAGTCTAGTCTTAGTTTATATTGGAAATCTTAGAAGTAGAGTTGACCTAGTGTTAGTCTAGTTTTAGGAGCTTTTAAGTAGAGTTTAGTGTGTGTATCATTCACATATGAGGTTTTTAAGTCTTATGCAGATATGAAGATCAAGGAAGGGTGAAAATATCCAAAGGAAGTCATGAAAGAAAGCTGACCCAACCAAATTGCTCCCAAATGACTAAGTTAACTTTTGGTGCAAATGTTGACAAAAATTTGACCAAGAGTTGACTTTTTGATTTACAATTCCAAATGAGATGGCACCTTTTTGGAAAGCTTTAGGACATTAAAATACACTTGTTTTGACCTTGATATGGCTAAAAAATGGTCCATAGATGTATAACACTCTAAATTCTCATTTTTGCATGTTTAGTTCTTTTAAGTGAGTTATAGGCATATCATAATTTGATTTGGTGATTTCTAACTTGTTTTCTTAGTTGTAGCATAGATAATAGTGTAGATGGGAGTTTCTAAAAGGGAATTGAGTGAGAAAGGTTGCTTCTGAGATGAAGAAGTGAAGTGGAGTTTGAATCATGTAAGGTTAATATGTGGAAGGCCATTGGATGGTGGATTTGGAGCTACTATGAGCCAGTTGGATTCATTCACCCATTGCAGCAGGTCATGAGGGTTGAAGCATCACCAAATACACATAAATGACCTGAAGTAAGTTGTGCCAGTTGTTGGAGAACCTGCCACCCAAGTTCCAAGTGAAAGTGCAAAGTAGTTTAGGCATAAATGTTTTAGTTTAGTTAGTAAGTAAGACTAGTAGAACCAGTAACAAGTTCTAGATTCTGTTATCTTGGCATTAGTTCATTATTCAAACACAATTCACCAGATACAACACATACTACACACCATCCATTTTTTCTGACGAACTCTTCATCCACTCCACTCATCACCACAAAATCACATGCTTTCTACTACACTTTTTCTGCACACTTTTTGCTGTTATTTTGTTGATTTGTGGAGCTATTCCACGAGGATTTAGTTCATTTCCATTGTTCAAATTCTTTGTAAGATGTTCCTATTCAATCAATTAATGTTTTCCTTTCAATTCCACTATTCATTTACAATGTTTTCCCATTTCTTTGGCTGAATTGAGTTTATGATTCAAGAGAGCTAAGGTTGAGTGATATTGATCTAAACCAACACTGAAATTCGGATGGAGACTTCTTGAATTTCAAAGGTGCGTGGTCATCTACTTAGGTATCGAATGTATTTCAATTTATGATCAATCATAGATAAACCAAGAATCTTGAATCACTCTATTCAACTCTGTATCTTCGCGCTACTAATCCATTTGCAACTTGATTTAAACTTTGATGATTTCATGTTTCTTGTGCTTGCTTTGCGTTTGCATCTTGATCATGGTACTATACGTAATGTTTTCGCATCCAATTCGTCTTTGATTTCATTTAATGATGAAGGTGTGACCAACCATGACACCTTCATAGAAGCTCCCTCAAGAAGGATCACTAGAAGCATGTCTAGAGGGGAGTCTTCTATTCCATCACCTTTATCTTTGTTTTGCATTACTTTAGTTTGAATTCCCTAAGCCGGTTTTTAGTTGACTTATTTTGGTTGACTTGTTGACTTTGACCCAAAGTTGACCTTTGACCAAGATTAGCTTAACTTACACCAACATGCTAATCTTTGTTTGTCTTGTTTTGTAGGTAACTAAGAGAAAGTAGAGCATGCTAGGTGGCACATGGTGATTGGAGCATATGGATGATGTGAAAGAGAGAGGAAAGAAAAAAGCATAAAGTAAAAGCAAAAGTAGACATGTACCTTGTCTCCTTTTGCCCTTTTGGTTTATTCCTTGGAAGGCTACTTGGTCTCCTTCCTCTTTTGGCTTAGAATCCTCATGGAAATGCATCCACCAACCACATGCTCTCCTTTTGGCCGTGTGGTGCTCTAGCTTAGGATATTAGGGTTTGCTAGTTAATCCTTTTCATGTTTATGACCCCTATGAACTTCTATTTAAAGGGGGCTCCTTGTCTTGTAAAAGTGTTGATCATTTTAAAATTATAAGCTTGTGTTCAACCATCCAAAACCGTGAGCTCTCCTTCCATGAAGTGAACTCATGTTTGCCTTATCTTGCTTGCAAGTGGCGGCACCATCACTCATGTCTAGGGTTTGGTTGGCTTAGATCCTCCCTATGAGTGGCGTGCTTCATCCATTGCACCATCTTCTATGCATTCCATTTTACTTGTTTATTCTTTCATTTTTGTTCTTTAAATGTTCCTAAATCCGTATGCTATTGAACTTGAATCCAACTTTCTTCTTCCTTTCATGAGCTTGAGAATGAACCTTCACATCTAGATAGCTTGCTATCTTAATGTCCAGTGGGAAATTTCAAAAAGCTTTCTTAAACAACTTCACCATAATCTTAAATCTAGAAGGAAACAAGATAATCCTTCATCATTTGGTATCTAGAGCCTAGGTTATCTTGAATATTGTGTTTTTCTTGTGCTAACATTTGTTTTGGTGGCTTTGTTTGGCTTGGAAACCTCTCGGCCTTGTTGTGTTCAAGATGGTGTACACATAATTTTTCCACTTCACTTGAGGTTAAAGTATCCAAAAACTCCATCTCTTGATATATGTTGCTTGGTGAAGTGAAAACACGAAATTTTGGTGCTTATTTTGCCTTTGGCCGAGAGCTTACTAGTTGTTACCATGCCAAAATTTTTCTTCACATGTTGAATGTCTTCTTAAAATGTTCGTATCTACTTTTGAGTCTCTTGTCATATGCTTATTTGTGTTTTCTTGTTCTTGTTTCTAAGTATTTGAGCTATTGCATGAGATCTATGTCTTGTAATGTTGTATGCTCCTTGAAATTGATTTTGACCTAATTTTTAAGGAACTAAGTGTTCAAGACACCCTAAAATATCCTTCTTATCATCTTAAGTACCTAGTTTTGAAAAGAAAAAAGTATTTTCATGACAAAAACCCATTTGGCCGAGAGCTATTGTGATGTTTGGTGAATCCATTTGGCCATTTTTACTAGGTGTTATGCTACCAAATTTTATACTTGGATTTTGGGTGATATTGGCAAATTAGTTTCATGCTTTAACTTGGTTATGATCTTTCATGGTGTATGCATAATTTGAGGTAAAATCTTGGCTTGTTCAAATGCTTCCATGGGGTCTTTAAAAGTTCTTTTTATTGCTTTAGTCTTGTTCAAGTTTTGTCTTTAAAACAAATTTCCTTAGATGTTAAACTTTCTTGTTTTTGAGCTTTGCTTGCTTGTCTTTAGGTAATCTTTGTTTTGTCTTAGTTGTTTTCATTTTCTTGCTTTCCTAGAGTGTTGTGGTAGAGCCACTTGTCTTGCTTTTGAAAGATTTTCATCAATTTTAAGGTGTTTTCACTTGTTTGGAAGGATTTTGAGTGTTAGCCTTGCTTGTGTGCTTTGGGAGTGTGACCAAAAACACTTGGGTGCTTTTGAAGACCACACTTGGTCTCGGGTTTGGGCTTGTTTATTCCCTAACATCTTTCTTGTCTCGGTTTTTGGTGAGTTTTGGTGTAGGAATATGAATATGGATCCAATCTTGGAGGTAGAAGAGGAGGAGGAATCGACTTCACCTTATTCCCCTCCCATGGTGACTCCTATGGCCCAAGACAGTGAACAAATCACCCTTGCCAACATCCTATGTGAGATGGAAGTTAGTAGGAGGGAAACTTTTGACCAATTGAGGGTAGATAGAAGACAAAGTGAGATCTTCCTTCAAGAGCACATTCAAAGGCTTGAACTTAGAGAATATGAAAGGCGTATGAGGATATCTTCTTCCAAAGATTCAAGCCATGGTGGAAGAAGAAGAAGGCACGGTCATGATGGTGGGGGAAGGCGCAATCAACTCCCACAAAGGTAACCTCCACCAATCAAAATTCCAAAGTTCAAAGGGGAGAATGATCCAAACATCTACATTGAATGGGAGCAAAAAGTAGACCAAATCTTTAACATTCATTTAGTTAGTGATCAAGAGCAAGTAGACTTAGTAGTTTTAGAATTTGAGGATTATGCCATGACATGGTGGCATCAATTGTGTATGGACGATATTAACCAAGAGCCACCTGCGGCCTCTTGGATGGACATTAAAAATTTGATGCGCGCTAGATTTGCTCCAAAGGCTTCAACGAGGGTCCATGTGTGTGAATGAGTATTTTAAAATGATGGAGTCCATGCTTCTCAAAGTAGGACTCCAATTTGAAAGTGAAGAAGAAAAGGTAGCTATATTTGTGAGTGATCTTAGAAGAGAAGTTCAAGATGTAGTTGAGTTGTATGAGTACTCTACTCTTGACAAAATTTTACACTTGGCCCTAAAAGTTGAAGGTCAATTGAAAAAGAAACAAGAGGCCAAGAAGAGTATTCCTTACAATGACTACAACTCCAGGACTTGGAAAGGAAAAGAAATAAAAGATGAGAAACCTTCTTCCAAAGACCACCCACCTAGGTCAAATGCGTCTAGAATCCCCCATGAAAATGCAAACTCTTCCCAAAGTTCAAGAACTAGTTCCATAAAATGTTTTAAGTGTTTGGGATATGGTCATATTGCTTCAAATTGCCTAACAAAAAGGAACATGATCTTGAACCCAAAAGGAGATGTTGAAAATCAACATTCTTCTCCCCCCTCCCCAAAAAGTTCTTCCTCCCATACTTCTTCCCAATCTTCAAGTGAGGATGAAATCAAACCCAATGAAGGAGGTTTGTTGGTGGTTAGGCGCATGCTAGGCCAAGTGCCTAAAGAATTTGAAAACCAAAGAGAAAATATTTTTCACTCAAGGTGCCAAATCAACAACAAAACTTGCTCTCTCATAATTGATAGTGGAAGTTGTGTTAATGTGGCTAGCACAAGGGTTGTGGACAAGCTTGGCTTGAAAACCATCCCTCATGCCAAGCCTTATAAGCTTTCTTGGCTTAGTGAGGAAGGTGAGATTAAAGTGGACAAACAAGTCCTTATTAACTTCTCCATTGGAAACTACAAAGATGAGGTATTATGTGACTTAGTGCCCATGGAAGCAACCCACA
>Ga0214545_1009267_pt1 | contig 15098 bp, 14 predicted proteins | sample CNSS4metaG_FD_160064 | JGI IMG/M metagenome (GOLD analysis project Ga0214545, IMG submission 160064) | Root nodule microbial communities from cowpea collected in UCLA plant growth center, Los Angeles, California, USA - CNSS4 | ecosystem: Host-associated > Plants > Roots > Nodule | place: USA... | reverse complement strand
CACCGGCGTCGCGATGGCGGCGGTGGGCGTGCTGCATCTGGTTCGGCTTGCACGCTGGGCCGGCGATCGCACCACGCGCGAGCGGCTGCTGCTGATCCTTCATGTCGGTTATGTCTTCGTGCCGCTTGGCTTCATCTTGAACGCTGTGGCCGCCTTCGGCGAGCTGCCGCCGAGCGCCGGCATCCATGCCTGGATGGCAGGTGCGGCGGGAACGATGACGCTCGCGGTGATGACCCGCGCCAGCCTCGGCCATACCGGACAGGCGCTGACGGCTTCGCCGGCGATCCAGGGAATCTATGCTGCAATCATCATGGCCGCTCTGGCCCGGGTCGGCGCCGTCGTGTTGCCCGCGTATAGCGATGTGCTGCTGCACATCGCCGCCTGCGGCTGGATTCTCGCCTTCCTGGGATTTGCCGTCGCGTTCGGTCCGCTGCTCGCCGGCAGCGGGCGGCGGGCGCTCGCCACGACGGGCGTGCCCGCTCCGGCGCGCTGAAGTCAGGCGGCACTCGCCGAGGGCGGCCGCACGCCCTTGCGCCACTCGGTGATGGTGCAGCCGAAGCGGCCGCGAAACCAGCGCGCCATGGCGCTCTGTGCGGAGAAGCCGAGCTGCACCGCGATGTCGGCCAGCGGCCGGGCGGGATCCTCGATCAGCTGGACCACGAGATCGGCGCGTTGCGCGTCCAGGATGGCTGAGAAGCTGGTGCCCGACGCGGCGAGGCGGCGGTGGATGGTGCGGCGGGTGCAGGCCAGATGCTCGGCGACGCGCTCGACCGTGCAATCGCCGCTGGCGAGCAGGGTCCGCACCACCTCGTCGACCTTTGCCTCCCAGCTTGCCGGCCTGCTCTCGATCGCCTCGATACGCTTGCGCAGGTAGTTCGCGATCAAGGGATGCGCGCTCGGGATCCGGCGCTCCATTTCGTGCGCCGACAACAGGATCGCATCGTCGTCCGCGTTGAAGCTCACCCGGCAGCCGAAGAAGTCGCGGTAGCGCTTGCGGTCGAGCGGCGGCGGGTAGTGCAGATGCACCTCCAGCGGCCGCCAATCGCTGCCGAACAGCGACTGGATGATGCGGTGAACGCTGCCGAGCGCCATGTCGATCGACTGCCGCGGCGCGCGCGGCTGCCGGCCGCGCAAATGCAGCGTGATGGTCACGGTCCGCTCGTCACGCGTGACGTCGAGCCGCATGCCGTCGTGATGGATATGGATGAAGCGCGAAAACGCCTCGATCGCTTCGCCGACGGTCGCCTGTTCGCGCACGATCAGGCCGACCGCGCCGAAATTGGTGAGGCCGCCACGCTCGGCGAGACGCAGGCCGAAATCCTCGGCGCCGGAGGCCTTTGCCGACAGTTCGAGCAGGCGGCGCAGGCCGGTGACGGCGATGGGAATGTCGGGCTGGTCGAGGCAGGCCAGCGGCAGCCTGACCTTGCGCATCATCTGGCTGGGGTCGAGCCCAACCGACCGGGCGACCTCGGGGTAACAGCTCAATCCTGCGCTGCGAATGAGGTCGGTCATGCAAACCGTTCCTGCCAGCATTCCCGCAGATGTCCCGAAATGTAAAGTTTCTGTCCCGATCCGTCAAATCCAGGAACCGGATGGAACATACATAAGGAAAACCGAAGCACTGGCGTGAATGCCGTGCGCATGACGGCGGGGCGCGACGGAGCCCCCGGCCGTCTCGGGCCATTTGACCAAGACATTGCTGGATCGGGACTATGCCGGGAAACATGCTTTCCAAGGGCGAGGTATTCGTCATCGACACCGACGCCGCCTCCCGCGAACAACTTTCCGCCGCGCTCGAACAGAGCGCCTATGACGTGATCTGCTTCGCAGACGGGGCGTCCCTGCTCTCGGAGGCGAAGACGCGGATGCCGGCCTGTGTGCTGCTGGAGATGCCGCCGGATCGCTCCGCTCTCGAGGTGCTGAGGCAGCTGCGCGAGGAGAATTGCATGGCGCCGGTGCTGGTGACGTCGGCGAACGGCAGCATCGCCATGGCGGTCGACGCCATCAAGAGCGGCGCAGCCGACTTCATCGAAAAGCCGTTCCGTACCCACGACATCGTCAACCGGATCGATGCCGCTATCGATGAATTCGCGCAACCCGGGGCGATCCGGCAACGCTGGCTGCCGGGCTGCGAACCTCTGACGGCGCGCGAAGCCGACGTGCTCGAGCATCTTGCCGCCGGCCTTACCAACAAGGGCATCGCCCGGCGGATGCATCTGAGCGCGCGGACGGTCGAAGGTTATCGCGCCAGCATCCTGAAGAAGGCCGGCGCCAAGAACGTAACCGATCTGCTCCGGCGCATTTTCGGCCAGGGCTCTTAGACCCAGGCCTGAAGCCGCCCGGAGCACCGGGCGTTCCGCAGACATGGTGCCGCCGCGGCGGCGCCCCACGGAAGTCTCAATCGAACCGGTTCCTTCCCTGCCGCGTCCAACCACGATGGCGAGGCATCTCATCGCGCGCGTCCGGCTGGCGGCGCGGCGGTACCGGCAGGAGGGACTTCATGCGCATCACCCCAAGATATTTGGCAACCACGGGTCTGGTCCTGGTGACCATGGCGCTGGCATCGCCGTCATGGGCGGGCAATGTGGACGCCAATTCGACGATCGACACGGTCACCGTCTATCCCGACGGTGCCACCGTCACCCGCGTCATTTCGCTGGATCTCGCCGCCGGCGATTCGACGCTGGTGGCGAAGGATTTTCCGCTCTCGCTCGATCCATCCTCCCTCCGCGTCGAAGGCGAGGCGGGCGCCAAGCTCACCATCGGCACGATCGATGCACGCCCGCCGAAGGCCGCGCCGCCGGTCAACCAGCCAGAGCTCGACAAGCGCATCGAAGCCTTGAGGGATCAACGGGCCGACCTGCAGGGCGCGATCGATTCCGCCACTGCCCGGCGCAAGTTCGCGCAGCATTTTGCCGAGGCGTCGCCGGCCGGCCTCGGCGAGAAGGGCGAGGCGCGCCCGATCGCGGAATGGCGCGCGGCCTTTGCCGCTGTTGCCGAGGAGATCGCGACCGCCGACGGCGCAATTCGCGATGCCACACGAAAACAGCGCGAGCTCGACCGCCAAATCGCGGAGTTGGAAGCCGAGCGCTCGGCCAAGCCGCCGAGCAAGCTGGAAGTGCGGATCGACGTCGCATCGGCCGCCGCGACCAAGGCGACGCTGCGCGTAACCTATGCCGTGCGCAACGCGCGCTGGGTGCCGCTCTACGACGCCCGGCTCGATACCGGCGCCAAGGATCGCAAGCCGCAGCTCGAACTGGTTCGCCGCGCCGAGGTGACGCAGTCGACCGGCGAGGACTGGGCGAACGTGACGCTCGGCGTCTCCACCGTGCGCATCAGCCGCGGCGGCAGTGCCCCGGAGCTGGGCTCGCTGGTCGCGCAATATCCGCAAGTGCCGAAGCCCATGGCCCTTGGCACGGCCTCGGATCTAGCGCGGCCTGCGCCAACTGTTCGCCAGCGCTCGTACGAGCCCATGTCCAAGGCTGCCGAAGCGACCGAGTTGCGCGAGCGCGCCGACGAGCAACAGGCCGTCGCCGAGATCGGCGACTTCCAGGCCACCTTCAGGATTCCCGGCCGCGTCAGCCTCGGCGCCGCCGACGGTGCCAAAAGCCTACGTATCGCTTCGGTCAATGTGCCCGCCGATCTCGCGGTGCGCGCCGCGCCGGTGCTGGATCCGACCGCGTTCCTGGAAGCCAGCTTCAAGCAGACCGATGAGGCGACCCTGCTGCCGGGCAAGGTCGCGATCTACCGCGACGGCACCTTCGTCGGCCGCGGCAAGATCACCGCGTCCGCCAAGGACGACATCGTGCGGCTCGGGTTCGGCGCCGACGACAAGGTCAAGATCGAACGCGCGGTGCTCAAGCGCAACGAAGGCTCGGCCGGTCTCTTGGTCACGACCTCGAAGACCGACGAGCGCGCGTTCAAGACCACGATCCGCAACGGCCATGATTTCCCGATTCGCGTCGCGATCCAGGATCAGCTGCCAGTCAGCGAGAACGAGGACATCGTCGTCGAGATGCTGCCCTCGAGCACGCAGCCGACCGCCAACAACATCCGCGACAAGCGCGGCGTGCTGGAATGGTCGTTCGACGCCAAGCCCGGCGAGGCCCGCGACATCAACTTCGCCTGGCGCATCCGCTGGCCGAAGGACAAGAGCATGGTGATCGTCCCGGCGGGGTAGGGGCGGTCGCGCCACCAAGGAGGTGCGCTCCCTCTCCCGCTTGCGAGAGAGGCTGGGGGTGAGGGCTCTTTCCTCTTGGGGATTGTCCCGTTGCGGAGACACCCTCTCCCCAACTCTCCCCCGCAAGCGGGGGAGGGAGCCCACCTTCACCGTGGCGGCACAGCAGCCCGCATCGACTGCGGCAGCACATAAGGCACGCCGTCAACCTGATGCACGTCCGCGTCGATCTCGAAAATATCCCGGATCCTCTCGCGCGTGACGACATCGGCGCGCGGGCCGTCCGCGGCGAGCCTGCCGCCGGCCAGCACGACCAGCCGGTCGGCAAAGCGGATCGCGAGATTGAGATCGTGCAGGATCGCGATGACGGCGGTGCCGGCAGCCGCGCGGCGGCGGGCCGCTTCGACGAGGTCGATCTGGTGGCGCAGATCGAGGCTCGAGGTCGGCTCGTCCAGCAGCAAGAGCCCGGGGCCGTGCTTGGCCTCGCCGCAGGCGAGCTGCACCAGCACGCGGGCGAAATGAGCGCGCTGCTGCTCGCCGCCCGACAGCGTCGGTAATTGCCGTTCTCGGAAATGCGACAGGCCCACCTCGTCCAGCGCGGCGTCGACGAGCGGGCCGGCCTCGCGCAAACTGCGCTCGCCCGCGCCCATCAGCACGATCTCGTCGACCGTGAAGGGGAAGGTGACGTTGATGTGCTGAGACAACATCGCACGGCGCGCGGCGAGCTCGCGCGGCGCGAAGCTGCCGATGTCGCGCTGCTTGAGCAGCACCTCGCCGGCGCTCGGGCGGAGATCGCCGGAGAGCAGCCGCAGCAGCGTTGACTTCCCGGCACCGTTCGGGCCGATGATGGCGATCATCTCGCCGGCCGCAACCGTCAGGCCGACGCCATCGAGCAATGTCGCGCGGCCGGCGCGCTTGCCCAAGTGTCGCGCTTCGAGCACCGCGGTCATAGCGCGGCGAGCCCGCGCTGTCGCAGCAGGATGAAGAGAAAGACAGGTGCGCCGACGGCTGCCGTCAGGATGCCGATCGGCATCTCTGCCGGGGCGACGATGGTGCGCGCCAGCGTGTCGGCGCCGACCATCAGGATCGCGCCTGATAGCACCGAGGCCGGCAGCAGCAGGCGATGCGACGGGCCGATCACGAGACGGAGCAGATGCGGCACGACGATGCCGACGAAGCCGATCACGCCGCTGATCGACACCGCGACACCGGTCATGGCCGAGACCATCACGATCGAGACCCGCTTCAGGCGCTCGACGTCGACGCCGCCGTGAAAGGCGTCGGCCTCGCCGAGCACCAGCAGGTCGAGGCCGCGCGCGACGAAGACGCAGCCTGCGAGTCCGGCAATGAGCACCGGCGCGAGCACGGCGGCCTTGGTCCAGGTCGCGCCGCTCATCGAGCCCAGCATCCAGAACGTGATGTCGCGCAGCTGGCGGTCGTCGGCGATGAAGACCAGGAGGCCGATGCCCGCATTGGCGATCGCGGTGATGGCAACGCCAGCGAGCAGGAAGATTGCGATCGAGGTGCGTCCCGAGCGGCTGGAGATGCCGTAGAGGATTGTGGTGGTCGCCAGCGAGCCCGCGAAGGCCGCGAGAGGCAACAGCTCGGTCTGGAGAAAGCGCAGCGCCTCGCCGAAGCGGGAATCGGTGAAGACGATCGCACTCGCGGCTGCGAGCGCGCCGCCGCTGGAGACGCCGACCAGGGCGGGATCGGCGAGCGGGTTGCGAAACAGCCCCTGCATGATCGCGCCGGCCGCGGCAAGCAGGCCGCCGATCATCGCGGCCGCCGCGATCCGGGGAATGCGGATCGACCACAGCACGAGCTGGTCGCGGGCCGTCATGGCCGTGCTTTCGCCGGCCAAGCCCAGCGCGGCTGGCAGCCGGGAGAGTGGGATGCCGGCGGCGCCGACCGTCAGAGCCGCGATCGCGGTGACCAGGAGCACGACGAGCAGGAGGGGAATCGCGAACGATGCGGTCCGCCGTCCCGCGCTGTGTCGCCGGCTCCGTGTTTCGATCCCGGTGGCCACGCTCATTGCCGGCAATTCGCCGTCGACAGCGCCGATGCGAACGCGCCGCCCTCGGCCAAGGCCGGATAGAGCTTGACCGAGAGATCGCGCGCCGCCGCCGCAGTGCGCGGCCCGAAACCGAGCAGATAAAGCCCATCCATGGTGATGAAGCTCTTGTTGGCCGCGACCGGCGTCAGCGCAAAGCCGGGGTGCGTGTAGACTGCATCGGCCTGCAGCGAATCCTTGCCGCGCTCGATCGACAGCACGACATCGGGCTTTGCGGCCACGATCGCCTCGTCGCTGATGACCTTGTAGCCGTCGTAATCGTCGACGGCGTTGGCCGCGCCCGCGAGCTGGATGATCTCATTCGCCGCGGTCTTGTGGCCTGCCACCATCGCCCGCCCGTTCTGGAGCGACATCACGAACATCACCCGCACCGGCTTCGTCACCTTGGCGCGCAGGGCACGGAGCTGCGCAAGATCGGCGCCGACCGCGGCGCTGAGACACTCGGCACGCGCATCGACGCCCATGGCGTGGCCGACCAGCTTGATCTTCTCGATCAGGCCTTCCTCGGAAAAGGTCTCGGGCACCAGCACCAGCGGCACCTTCGCCGTCTCCAGGATGTCCATGGTCTCGCGCGGGCCTGAGCCCTGGATCGCCAGGATCAGCGTCGGGTTGAGACCGAGCACGCCTTCGGCCGAGATCTGGCGCACATAGCCGACATTCGGCTTGTCTTGCAGCGCCGCCGCCGGATAGAGGCTCGTTGTGTCGACGCCGACCAGCCGGCTCTCCAGCCCGAGCGCATAGAGGATCTCGGTGATGGCGCCGCCGATCGATACCGTCCGGGCAAAATCGGTAACAGTGACGTCGCGATTGCGCGCGTCATGCACGGTGATGCCCGCGGCCTGCGCAGCAGTCGCAAACGCGAGTCCGCCGGAGAGCAGGAGACTGGCGAGGGTGCGGCAACGTGTCATTGCAGTTACTTCGTCAGGATCAGCTTGTTCTGCGAAGTCAGGCGGAGACGATAGCTGTCCTCGCCATGCGCAATGATGATCTCGCGCTCGGCGGCAAACAGCTCGCGGCTGTCGATCCGGCTGCCGCGCATGGTGAGAGTTCGCGTTGCTGCAGGGCCTTGTGCCGGTCCTGCCGCGATGCCGCTGCTGTCTCCTGATGTTGCTGACATTGTCGGTGTGATGCGCTTTCGAAAGCTGGAGTACCGCCCGTTTGTACAGGCGGCGCCAAGCGCATTCCAACCGTCGCAGTTTACAATCGATATAAACTGCAACTCGATGTCATTGACCGTCAGAGTGTTGCCACGTAACCATTTCTGACAGCGGGGAACTCGCCCGCCTCTTGAGATAATCAGCCAGCCAGTCGCTCGCCTCGCGAGCGCGCGCCAGCCAGACGACATCAAAAACTAAAGTCAAAGTGCAGGCTGGGGCTGATATGGCTGACGGGGCTAGGTTTTCGCGCGCCCTGATTTTGGGCGCGTCGGTGGTTTCAATCGCGGCAATGACGGCGGAGGGCAGTCTCGCGCAGACCGCGTCGCCGCAGAGTGAAAACGCGTCGTCGGAAAGGCCGAAGCAGGCCAAGCGCAAGCCGGCGCCGCAACGTGTGCAGCAGGCCACAGCCGGCGTCATGAATGCCCGCGCCCAGGCGGGCGGCGCAGCGCCCGTGCACACGCTCGATGCGATTACGGTCGCGGCAACGAAGACGGAGGAGCGTGCCGTGGATGCGCTGGCACCAGTCAGCGTCGTGACCTCGGCGCAGATCGAGGGGCGTCAGGCCAGCACGGTTGGTGACCTCATCTATAACGTGCCCGGCGTATGGGTTCAGAATCGCGGCGACGAGCCCTCGACCTCGATCAACATTCGCGGCCTGCAGGATTTCGGCCGCGTCGCCGTCGTCGTCGATGGTGCGCGGCAGAACTACCAACGCACCGGCCACTTCGCCAACGGCTCCTTCTTCCTCAACCCCGAGCTGATCAGCGGCATCGACATCGTGCGCGGCCCGACCGCGAACATCTACGGCTCCGGTGCGATCGGCGGCGTGGCCTCGTTCCGCACCAAGGACATCGAGGACGTTGTCCGCGTTGGAGAGCGCTGGGGCGTCGACGTGAAAACCATCCTCGGCAGCAACTACGGACGTGCACTCGGATCCACCTTTGGCGGTGTCCACGTCAACCCCAATGTCGACGTATTCGCAGGCGGCACCTATTCGACTCAGGAGAACTACAAGGACGGCACTGGCTACGAGGTCGCAAACACCGGCAACCGTCTGAGCAGCGGCATCGCCAAGCTGACGGTTCGTCCGGCCGACGGTCACGAAGTCAAGCTCGGCGCCATCTTCCAGGAAGACATCTACAGCCTGGGCCAGCCGCCGCGGCGCGCGGGCGATCCCAATTCGACCAATGCGAACGGCACGAACAATCTGAACGGCACGTCGATCTACGCCTCCAACGTCAAGAACTACACCACGACGCTCGGCTGGAAATATTCGCAGCCGGACGATCAGTGGTTCGACTGGGACGCGAAGATCTACTGGAATCGCACCGAGAACGACCAGATCAAGACGAGGCACACCCTCACGACGCCGTCCGTTTATTGCGGCGGCGTGCCGGGCAATGCCGTTTCGGGGTGCATCGGGAGCAACCGCGGATATCTGCTCGATACGATCGGCATCGACGTGCACAATACGACGCGCTTCGAAACCGGAAACTGGCGCCACGCGGTGACATACGGGCTGGACGCCTTCCAGGACAAAGTATCTACGCAGGATAGGACAGGTACCGCCGAAGTGACGACGCCCGGCGGACAGCGCACGGTGTCCGGCGGGTTCGTGCAGTGGAGGGCGAACTACACCTCGATGCTCGAGGTGATCGGTGCGCTCCGTTACGACAATTATCAGCTTTCATCGGCGTCCTCGTCGTCGGGCGGCGATCGCCTCTCGCCGAAGATCACCGTTGCTCTCGTTCCGACCGCGGTCGTGACCCCCTATGCCAGCTACGCGGAAGGCTATCGGGCGCCCTCGATCACGGAGACGCTGGTGAGCGGGCCTCATGCCGGCGCGACGGTCAGCGACTCATTCTTCCGCTGTCCGTCGGGGACGCCGGGACCGGGCGCGGATTCGACCTTCTGCTTCGTGCCTAATCCAAACCTGCGCCCCGAGGTCGGCAAGAACAAGGAGATCGGCTTCAACATCAAGAAGAACGATCTGTTCACAGCGGGCGACACGCTGCGCGGCAAGATCAACGTGTTCCGCAACGATATCAGCGACTTCATCGATCAGGTCGCTTACGGAAACCCGCTCGTGGTCCCGACCGGGCCGCCACCGGCACCGTTGATCACGGTGCTCCCGTTCCTGCAGTATCAGAACGTGGCGTCCGCGCTCATTCAAGGCGTCGAGGCCGAGGCGATGTATGACGCGAACCTGTGGTTCTTCGGCCTCTCCGGGACCTATCAGAGCGGAAAGAATCTCCAGACCGGCTTCGGCCTCTACAGCATTCCGCCGCAGAAGATCACGACGACGGCCGGCGTGCGTCTGCTCGACCGCACCCTCATCCTTTCGATGATGTGGACGTCGGCAATCGCCAATTACGACATCCCCAGGACCTATACGCCGGCGACGTCGTACGACCTCGTCAATCTCTACGCGCAGTATCACCCGACGCCCGATCTCACGCTCAATTTCTCCGTCGAGAACCTCTTCAACCGCTACTATCGTCCATACGCCATTCCGGTCGGTAGCGCGAGCGACCCCCAAAACGACGTGAAGTGGGCGAGCGCCGGTGCCGGGCTCGTGATTAAAGGTGGTCTCAAGTACCACTTTGGCGGCACCTGAGAGGGACACCGGAGGGTCTCTGCGGGGGGTGCCCAGCTGATCTCGAAAGCCACGCTGATGCGTCAGCGTGGCTTTCGGTCCGTTCTGAAATATCCGATCGGCAATTGCCGATCTACAAGTCACAGGAGAAAAGTCGAATGTTCATTGCCATGAATCGCTTCCAGGTGAAGCCCGGCTCGGAAGCCGCGTTCGAGACCGTCTGGCGGACCCGCGAGTCCTATCTGGGCAGCATGGCGGGCTTCGTCGAATTCCATCTGCTGAAGGGGCCGGTCGCCGAGGACCACACGCTGTACTCCTCGCATACCGTGTGGGTCGACAAGGCGGCTTTCGAGGCCTGGACGCGCTCGGAGGAATTCCGCCGCGCTCATGCGCGCGCCGACAATAAGACCGGCGAGAGCCTCTATCTCGGCCACCCCAAGTTCGAAGGCTTCGAGGTCATCATGACCGAGCGCAAGGCGAGCGCGGCGGCCTGATCGCGGCCGATCATGGAAGGAAGCCGGACATGCTGAGCACCGATCTCGCCGATCTCAAGGCGTACATGGCCGACAATCCCGGCGCGGTGATCGAGGACGTCGCGCGCGAGCGCAAGGTCTCGCCGCGCGCGGTGATCGCGGCGCTGCCGCCGTCCATGGTGCGCATGGGAGGCGGCCAGCATTTCGCCGCCGCCATGCAGGACATTTCGGAATGGGGCGAGGTGACGCTGATCGTGCACACGGATGATGCGATCTTCGAGTTCACAGGCCCGGTTCCCGCGGGCGAGATCGGCCGCGGCTATTTCAACCTGATGCAGCCGAAAGGTCTGCACGGCCATCTCCGTCACGAGCGCTGCGCAGGAATTGCCTTCGTCGAGCGGCCCTTCATGGGCAAGATGTCGGCCTTCGTCGCCTTCGTGAACGCCGACGGCGGCATCATGTTCAAGGTCTTCGTCGGCCGTGACGAGACCAGGGCGCTACGGGCGGATCAGTTGGCGCGGTTCCGGCAGCTTGCGGACCGGATCGCGCCTGCGCTCTAGCTTGCTTCAACCTGTCGGGAGATCAGGATGCAGAGCAATCGCACGCTTCGCCATGTGATCCTAACAAGCGCGCTGGCGCTCGCGCCGGCACCGGCGTTCGCGATCGACGCGGCGCTGTTGCCGCGCAATCTGTCGCCCTGGGGCATGTTCCTCGGCGCCGACATCGTCGTGAAGATCGTGATGGTCGGGCTCGCCGTCGCCTCGCTGGTGACATGGACGGTGTGGCTCGCCAAGAGCATCGAGCTGCGCCGCAAGGGCTCGCTCGCCCTGCAGCGAACGCGCGCCCTCGAGGGCGAGATGACGCTGGCCGAGGCATCCGCGCGGACCGGCGACGCGCGCGACGCGGTCGCTCAGCTGATCCAGTCCTGCGCCAGGGAGGCCGAGCTCTCCGGCGGCATTCTCGACGACGGCCTGCAGGAGCGCGTCGCGTTGCGGCTGGAGCGGGTCGAGGCGGCGATGTCCAGGCAGATCGCGCGCGGCACCGGCGTGCTCGCGACCATCGGCGCCATCGCGCCGTTCGTCGGTCTGTTCGGCACCGTCTGGGGCATCATGAATTCCTTCATCGGCATCTCCGAGAGCCACACCACCAGTCTGGCGGTGGTCGCGCCCGGCATTGCCGAAGCGTTGCTCGCGACCGCGCTCGGTCTCGTCGCCGCGATTCCGGCGGTGGTGATCTACAATCACCTCGTCCGCGGCATTGCCAATTACCGCGCTTTGCTCGGCGACGCCTCGGCGCAGCTCATGCTGCTGGTGAGCCGCCAGCGCGACCACAGCCATTTCCGTCTGGCGCGGGCAGCGGAGTAGCCATGGCCGTCAAGCTCGGAACATCGAAGCTCGGCTCGCGCGGCGAGACGAGGGATTTCGACGTCACCCACGAGATCAACGTCACGCCGTTCATCGACGTGATGCTGGTGCTCCTGATCATCTTCATGGTGGCCGCACCGCTCGCCACCGTCGACATCGGCGTCGATCTCCCGGCGACCGCCGCCGAGCCGGCACCGCGGCCCGACAAGCCGGTCTTCGTCACCGTCAAGCCGGACCTTTCGATCGCCGTGGGTGAGGATATCGTCGCTCGCGACGGGCTCAGCACCTCACTCGATGCCGCCACCAAGGGCCGCAAGGACGAGCGCATCTATCTGCGCGCCGACAAGGCCGTCTCCTATGGCGACCTGATGGAGGTGATGAACACCCTGCGCAACGCCGGCTATCTCAAGGTCGCCCTCGTCGGGCTCGACGGACGCAGCTGATGGCAGCGAACGCCTTTGCCTTGCATCAGCCGCTTGACGAGCGGGAGGGCGCGCGCTGGGGCGCCTCGGCGGCGATGATCGTGGCGCTGCATCTCGGCGCCGCGCTGCTTGCGATGAACTGGCTGAAGCAGGTGCCGGACGAGGGCGTCAACATGCCGGCCATCCTGATCGACATGACGCCGGAGACGTCGGCACCGCAGTCAACGCCGCTGGACATCGCGCCGGGACCGATGATGCAGCAGGCGGATGCGTCACCGCCCGAGCCGGTGCAGCAGCAGGCTGTCGAGGAAATGATCCCGCCGACACCGCCGCAGGAGCGGCCGGAGGTGTTGGCTCCACCGGAACAGAAGCTCGAGCCGAGCCCGCCGCAGCCCGAGCCCGCGAAAGTTGTGCCCGTGGAGAAGCCCGCCCCGGCGAAGCCCAAGGCGGTCCGCCTCGACGCCCGGAAGCCGTCGGATGCCCTTCCGGCGCCGCGCACCAGCGCACCGCCGCGCACGGAGCGGCAGGCTCCGCTGGCCTCTGCCGTCAATGCCGGCTCGCTCGCGTCTGCGATGGCGACCTATTATCAGCGCGTCCGCGCGCATCTCATGCGCTTCCACCAGTATCCGACGAGCGCGAATGGCCAGAGGGGCGTGGTCAAGGTGAGCTTCACGCTCGGCCGTAACGGTCAGGTATTGTCCAGCCGCCTCGGCGGCTCCTCGGGCGTCGCAGCGCTCGATGCCCAGGCGATGGCCATGGTGCGCCAGGCCCAACCATTCCCGCCGGTGCCGGCCGAGATCAGTTATGCAACCATACCCATCAACGTCCCGGTGATTTTCGGGAAGTAGCCATGGGCAATGACTCTCCCTCCCGCGGAAAAGCGGGAGGGAGAGAGAGCGAGCCTCGCCTCACTTCGCCTTCAGGAAATCCGCGACCTCGAGCAGCACGAACTCGTTGTCGTCGGCCTTGTTGGGATCGCGACTGGAGGAGAACGGCAGGTTGTTGTCGTTGCCGACGATGATGTGGGTGTCGTCGACGCGATCGACGTTCTCGATGGTGAAGAACGGGAAGGTGTAGACGCCGTCGTTGAGCGGCTTCCGCGCCTTCTTGTCGGGATCCCTGATCTTCATCAGGTCGATATAGCCGATCTTGCGCACGGGCTTGCCGACATTGGCGTCGGTCAGCTCGATCTTGTAGACGCGCTTGAACTTGGCGAGGTCGGGGAAGCAGTTCTCGCCGCGCTGGCCTTGCGGGCAGGCCTTGTCGGCGGTGCCCTCGCCATTGTCGCGCTCGATGACGAGGCCGGAAGCCTGGTCGATCATGTTGAAGTCGCCGATGGCGTTGCCGTTCTGCTCGAACACATAGTGCCAGTACCGGCCGGTGAATTTCTCGGCGGCGACGTCGAATTCGAGGATGCGGGCGGCTTCCTTGCCGTCGACCTTCTCCCACTCCTTCTTCTCCGCGTCCCACAGCGGTCCCTCGAGCAGGCCGTAGAGGAACTTGCCGTCCTTGGACGCGGCGAAGCCCTCATAGCCCTTGGAGCGGCGGAGATTGACATTGGTGTAGGTCGCGCCCGGCGCGGCCGGCGTCCCCACCGCCCAATTGTCGGGCGAGCGCACCGGCTTGCCGTCGGCGACCGTATCGAACACGCCGAGGATTTTGCCTGACTTGTCCGCCTTCAGGACATAGGGGCCGAACTCGTCGCCGATCCAGAAGGTGTCGCCGACGATCTGGCAACCTTCGGTGTCGAAATCGGAGCCGGTGAGATAGCGCTTCTGGGTGTCCTCGTGCACGATGCGGAAGGGGACGCGTCTGTCGGGGTCGTGCAGGAAGATGGTCTCCAGCCGCTCCATCTTACTGCTGGCCCAGTCCATCTTGTAGCGGTTGAGGTACAGCATCGAATCCGGCGAGTTGGCGCGCGCGCCCATGCCGTTGTCGGTGAGGACCCAGAACGTGCCGTCGGGCAGGGTCTTGATGCCGGAATGGCCCTGCAGCGGCTGGCCCTTGAACGGCAGCGACACGCCGGTCGGACGCTCGAAGGACTTGCCCATCACGGTGCCGAGCGCGTCGACCCGCTTGCCGGTGGTATATTTGCCCGCCGCCTTGAGATCGGCGGGGGCATCAGCCGGCGCCTCGATGAAGGTTTCGGCGGGCATCACCGCGTGGCCGGCGAGCTTGGCGGGGAATTCGCCCTCGCTCTGCGCGAGCGCTGTGCTCGCGGTGAGGATGATCGTGGCGACGGTGCAAAGAAAAGTCGCGCGCATGTGCGTCTCCTGTTGGCGGACGCAACGCTTATGCGGATCGCATGTTGCAGTATTGTGAAGCCGGGCCAAAGGCCGCAGCGCTCTTCGCCTCTCCCCGCCTGCAGACCGTGAGAACGGGGAGAGGGGGACGAGAGAGCGGGGCTACTCCTTCACCGCACCCGTCAGCGAAGAGACGTAGTAATCCACGAACAGCGAGTAGAAGATCGCGACCGGGAGCGAGCCGAGCAGCGATCCCGCCATCAGCGCACCCCATTGATAGACGTCGCCGGTGACGAGCTCGGTCAGGATCGCGACCGGCACCGTCTTGTTGGCGCCGCTCTGGATGAAGGCGAGCGCGTAGATGAACTCGTTCCAGGACAGCGTGAAGGAGAAGATGCCGGCCGAGATCAGCCCGGGCACCGCGAGCGGCAGCGTGATCCGGCGCAGGATCTGCAGCCGCGTGGCGCCATCGACCAGCGCGCATTCCTCGAGCTCGTAAGGAATCGACTTGAAATAGCCGATCAGGAGCCAGGTGCAGAACGGCACCAGGAAGGTCGGATAGACCAGGATCAGGGCCAGCGGCGAGTCGAACAGG
>Ga0214545_1009257_pt1 | contig 15115 bp, 5 predicted proteins | sample CNSS4metaG_FD_160064 | JGI IMG/M metagenome (GOLD analysis project Ga0214545, IMG submission 160064) | Root nodule microbial communities from cowpea collected in UCLA plant growth center, Los Angeles, California, USA - CNSS4 | ecosystem: Host-associated > Plants > Roots > Nodule | place: USA... | reverse complement strand
AATATTTCTCACAAAAATATATATATATATATATATATATATATATATATATATATATATATATATTACTAGAAAAAAATATTAGAAAAAAAAGAAGTGAAAACATGAAAAGCGAGAAAACTTAACTTTATACCTTATACATGAATAGTCATGATTATTTTAATTAATTTCAATCTTAACTATATATTCGAAGTATACTATTTAGATTCCTTCCGTAACATCTATATAATAATTCAGATTCATAATTCTCATTGCAATAACAAACGATATATAGTGAGAGATAGGACATGCTGCACAAAAGGCCTTTCGTTCTGGAGGTTACTTCTTCTATCATCAGTTAACACACCAATTTAATACTAAACTCCAATTACCGCAACCAAATCCACACGCTCATTTAACCTTTCAAGAAGTTTAACAGAGCTAAAATTAGCCTCAAACGGTTTAAATTTTCAAGAAGTTCACATAACTAAAATTAGTCTCAAACTTTGCTAATTTTCAACTCGATTCTAAAACAAAGCAAAGAGAGCTGAAACCAAACCAAAAAATCAGCAGACAAGCAGAGGGGAGTAAAAAACTTCAGACCTTGCTGCTGAGACACGGGATCGTGTATTGTCTGCCTGGCCTCGCTTCCGGATACGCACCTCACAGTGAAAGTGCTCCGCCTCCTCAGGAAGCTGCTCAAGTTGGCGCTCCTTCCGATACACCTGAGCCTCGATTTGGCGGAGGATTTTGCAGAGACAGTTAAGAATCCAGTCAGAGAGTTACGACGGGGAAGCGCCTCGGCACCGGTGGAAGTAGCGGAGAACCGCATTGTGGTGGAAGCCATTGCGAATCGTAAATCGCAGTCTCTCTTCTCCGGAGATCAATAATCGCAGAGAGAGAGAGAGAGAGAGAGAGAGAGAGGTGTTTGTTTCTTTCTTTTCTTGGTCACGAGCTTGGTAGAGTGAGTTTGTGAGTGAGGGTGTTGTGTGACTATAATGGAGATGGAGGTGTTCCTGTATGTACGGCGTGTCCAGATACGATATGACCGATTAGTAATCGAATCACGAGCTTCTCACTCCTTCACACTCTTTCATTCTCTGTCGTTAACCTCACCGAATATCCTCTGCAACTGCTCTGTTGGCGCTCTATCGGATTGCCACGTACTTACTTTCGTTTCCACCGTAACCCTCCCTTCTTTGTCGTCACCCAAATTTCATATTCCAGATTTATTATTATCAAATATTAAATAATCAACCTTAACAAATATTTTATGTATAAAATAAGGGTAAAAAAAGGTTAATTACTCTCAATGGTAATTATGTGATGTTAATTTTAGTTTTAAAATAATTTTACTCTAAATCAGCCACAATTTATTATTATTATTAATTTTATCTTCAATAGAAAATCTTATTTTATATTTAAATGAAAAAATACAAAAATTATGTAATTTCATTATCCTTTTATCCTAGTTTTCTCTGAGAGGGCAAATTAAACAAATAAAGAGAGGCACTGAAATTTATAATAGGTTTACGCTTATTAGTCACGTGTTTCTTTAAATTACTTTTTTCGACAATATAATTTTATCAGTTAAAAATTATCAAATTAAAAATTATTACAATTCTTAACTAATTTTCCTAAATACTCTAACTAAATAAGAAATTCTATTTATTTTTGTCTTTGATTTCATTTATTTTTCTTTTTATATTTTACGATTTGTTTAATTATCAGACTGTTTTCTTTCTTCGATTTTTGTCATTTTCTTTAATAGGTATCCGTCAAGAAATTGATAATGATATATTCATTTTATTTTGTGAATACTTTAATGTTTAATTATTTATTTTTAACCGATACACCGATTAATATAACAAAAATACAAAATTTGCTTAAATATATATTATTTTTTTCTTAATTTTAAACTTAATTTAAAATATTTTAAGGTATGACATAAAATTCATAATGAATATATAACTTGAAAAAAATGAAATTAAAATTTGATTTTAAAATAATTCATTCCAAGATTAAAATTCTTTAATGGTTATCCTTCAAGAAATTGATAATGATATATTCATTTTATTTTGTGAATACTTTAATTATTTATTTTTAACCGGATTAATATAGCAAAAATACTAAATTTGCTTAAATATGCATTATTATTTTTTTCTTAGCTTTAAACTTAATTTAAAGTATTTTAAGGTATGACATAAAATTCATAATGAATATATAACAGAAAACAATGAAATTAAAATTTGATTTTAAAATAATTCATTCTAAGATTAACAAAATTCAAGAGATAAAAAATAATTTTAAAAAAAGTTACTAATGTGGAGACCCAAAAACTTCAGTCCTTAATCTCTCTTCTCTCTCTGTCACCCACACCACTGAACTTCATTTACACAGCAGTGCACCTCTTCTCCCTTTTCTCTTCCTCTGCCTTCTCTCTACCAAAACCTGAATTCACTCTTCATCTATTGCAGAGTCCAGACCTGAGGCTAGTTCAGGATCTCCTCTCTCAGCTATAATTCCCCCTCCTCCATGTAAGTTGTTTCTAACCTTTGCATTTTCCTCTTTAATTCGAAAATTTGTAGAATCCCTTTCTGCTATTGGGAACCCTTCTCATATTAGAACCTGTAATTTCAGCTCACTGAGTGGTACAGCTGAAGCTCTTGGGTGGGAGGATCCTAACTAATTAGAAGGATATATATAGGTAAGGGAAGCTAACCAATCTCCTTAATTTGAATAGGAAATTTGTAGATGAGTTTGAATTACATGTTTGATTGATAAACTGGTGTTTGAATTGCATGAATTGATGATTAATTGATTTTGATTGAGATAAAATGACCCACCGCATGAAGGAACAGGTTCGTGACCTGGTATTTTCGCCTAGGCGAGTGACGCTCGCCTGAGCGAAAACACCAGGAAACGCACCTCTGTTCTTGCGCGAAGTCTCGCCTAGGCGAGCTGGGGTCGCCTAAGCGAGATAACGATCTTGTCTGGGCGAACCAGCCTAGCCTGAGCGAGAGTTCGCTCAGTTTTTCTCTTTTGCCACTGTTAGTATCTCGCCTAGGCGAGATTGGCTCGCCTGAGCGAGATAACCTCTCGCCTAGGCTAGACTTTTTAGCCCGAGCGAGAGCTACTGCAGTAGTGGTACTTCAAATCTGTTTTCTTTGGTAAAAATGTATGTTTTAATGCATCTTTGTGCAATTTAGGCCCTGTATGATTGGAATGCTACCAGTGATGTATTGTATGATTAAATTGGATGAATATAAGTTATGAGAAGATGAGGTTAAAATGGAATTTCAAGGGAAATCCAAGTGGAATTGTAGTGTGTGTGTGTAAGGATTTAAGGAATCTATAATGGTTGGTATCCTGAAACTCCAATAATCATTCAAGCTCAGATAGAGTAGAATGGATTATGTCGTGAGAAGTAGCAGGAGGTCCTCGTCGTCGGACTTGATCAAGTCTTAGACGTGCAAGGGACTTACCCTGGGAACGGTCGGGTGAATACTCCATGTGTCTAGACTCTGCAGAGTCTGGGAACCGTTACAGGTGCAAGCCACCAAGAGTTCCAACGTCACTTACACAATCCGGATATCGAGTCTATAAATTATGATTGAATTATATGCTATGAATGATTTCTCTGATTGCGAAGTGTATTGATGTTGTTTCTTTCAGTTAGCTTACCCTTCTTGTTTGTGTTGTCTGCTTTTGCATATTATCCCTTTTGCAATGATCACCTATGTTTGGTGGGAGCAGAGCTGGAACGAGATGGAGATACCCCCTCTTGAGTAGAAGTTGGAGCCTGACAAGGAATGCCCACTGTAGTTTAGATTTCTACTGTATATTTTGAGGGTTTTGGTGTAGTTTAGCATCCTTTCTACCTACTCTTACCTGGTGTATGTATGTGTATATAGATGTAGTAGTGTGGAGGACTGTACTAGATACATATACCTTGTGTGTGTGATCGTTACCCTTACTATGTGTTATGTTTGATCATGATATAATGTTTTGTTTGATAGTATGACAAACTATTAAATGAGATGTTACAACTAACACACAAAGTATACTATAGACCATAAGGAAATTTATATTTAAATAAAAATAATAAAATTTTGTTATTTTATATTTTTGGTTATTTCGATATACAATTTTGCCAAATATTTATCATTTAATAAACTAGTTTAATGATTTTCAGCTATCGTAATTACCAACCTTCAGTTAACTGGTTTTTCAATTTTTAGTTAATTTTCGAACCAGATTTTACTATATCTGAAAAAAAGAGTAACTTTTAACTAGTATTTAGTTGTTTTACCAGTTAAATCTTTTTACTTGCAACATTCATAAACAAACTTTTTAATAGCTTACAGCATTTCTTAAAACATTAACCCATAGTTTCATTAAGTTTTATTTTCTAGGCTTTGTATGGAAATATAACTTGATTATATTTTTTCTTTACTAACCCATAAGACATAATTTTATTATTTATATATAAGAAAGTCTAATATTCATAATCTTTTTTTCTTTCTTTCATTTTTCTTCCTCTAGTCTTTTGTCGTTTTCTAATTTCTCTTCCTCGTTGTTTTTTTCTTTCTTCCACCATCTTTTTAAAATTTTCAAAAATAATTTCTTATTATTTTTACAAAAAGTTAGAATTTGAACAAGAATAATATATTTTTAATCAATTAGAAATTAATTTAGAGTAAATTGTTTTTCTCTAACATCTTTTTATCTTTAATTCCTTATTTCAGGATGTGAATATCTCAGAGTTTAGTTATGGAATAAGAACTATTTTAAATTATAAATAAATTTGATTTTAATTATGAAATTATTAACGAATATTATTAATACTGAAATGGTTGAATATGGATTGATTTTTGTTAAGAAATATATTAAAAGAAATATTATTAGCAGGAATTTTGCGATGAAAAAATATAATCCATATAGGTAAAACAAGATTTGAAAACGTAAATAAAATTTATGTAAATATTGAAATTGAGATGATTTATGATCTAGTTTTGATATTATTAAATATTGTATAATGAAAAATTATATTTTTGTATTGCTTTAACTTTGTTTTTAGCATCATATTTGAATGTTGTAATTTTATATTAGATGATAACTAAATAATTATTTGATCTTTCTTTCTTTATAAATAAATATTGAATGTTGCATTTGAATGTTTCTTTCTTTTTCTTTCATAAATGTTGATATTTTTTAAAATATGATATATAATGGTTGGAGTTTGAAAGTGTCAACCTAAATGCTAAATTTTGATAATGACATGATTTATAAAAATAAAAAAAGGAATAATTTTATTATATTAAAATTCAGCTACAACTTTTAGATTACTATTTTATTGTTTTTTAATTTTACTGGTGTTAGTATTCTTGTCCTATACACTTAATATGATTTAAAAGCATGTTCACAGTTAGACCCTTGAAGTCATTTCATTGTGGAACTTTTAGGGTTTCAAAGGCACTATGATAATGCATAGATATTTTTCTTCACACAACAAGAAAGGTAGACACTATTATTTATTATTATTATTATTTTCTGAAAATTTTGGAGGCACTTGGATCGTCCATTTCTAAATAATGTCACCCATCACGTGCATGGGGCCTCTCTGTGAAACAAAGTTTATGGAACTTCAATTTGGTACGTCCATTTGTAAGGATATAAGCCGTCTATTTATATATTATTCATATGATTAAACTCTCTTTCATTTTAATGTTAAGGAAATTAATGCCATAAGTTTTTATAAATAAATATACATTTTAATTTTAAATTCTATTTTTAATTTAAGTTAATGACGTAAAAATAACGTAGAAGAGTTGTTTTGGGGCTGATTTTTTACGTTATTTGAAGTTAAATTGTTTCCAAAAAAGTGCACTTCTATGGTTTTGTATTTTAATTTTAAGAGTCATTTGATCTTTTATATAAACTTTTATTATTATTTAATTAATTTTTCTCTATAATTAAATAGATAGAAAATTTCTACTCCAATAAAATATTTTAAACTCTTGTGCTAAATAGTTAGATTTTGAAATTATTAATAGTTATTAGTAGTTGCATCAATGATTAAACATTTCTCTATCATAAACAAAAATATGCTTATGAATATATTTTTTCCACTTTCAACATAGAAACATTTGATTCAATCATCTTGTTAACTTTATTAAGTTTTCCAAATATCAAACAAATTATTAATGATAAGTTAACTAAAGAATCCTCTTTAACTACCTTAACTATTTTGATAAAAAGGACTTTGTATGAAAAAGCTTTTGAGAGTATGTGATTGTGTTATGGTTAAGAATTAACCATATGTTTATATTTATTTTACAAACAAATAATATTCATGTAAGAACCACAAAACAATCTCCAAAATGTAATTAAAATATATATATATATATATATATATATATATATATATATATATATATATATATATATATATATATATATATATTTATCATATACTCCTATACGAAATTTGTTGAAGACTTATAATGAATCTCAAACTTCTGTACTAAGATCTTGATCCCTCGAGCAAAGCAAATCAATGGTATATATAGGTGAAAAAATTCAAATGATTAAATTGTCAAGCACATAAAAAAAATTGATGAAGATATCCACGAAGAACTATATAAAAAATAAAAATAAAAAACTGCAGTGACAATTCTAAACTTTCTATTTTTTAAATTTTTTTTTGGTTCGTTGTTTTGGTCTCGTTGTAATTTCGGTGGCAACAGATAACAACTCCGTAGGGAATCACTAAAAAATTAGACCTAATTAATTAAATATGCAAAGTTATATATAGTGTTTCTAAACCTTTTGTTTCCCTTCTTTTTGGGTATATATATTATTGTCTTTTTTTATGGAATAATTACATGTGTATATATTCTTGTCTATTTTTATGTATGAAATAATTGTTGGATATGAACCCTAGGGCAGAAGACATGTTGATGTCTATATGAGACAATTTTTACTATTTTGTAGGTGGATATTTGGGATGCATGACATTCTTCCTTCACACACATTTTGTACATAATATGAGTGAGGTCCTTGGTCATGTGAAACTTAGAATTAGAAGATATATAAACTCATGGCCCCTTTAAGCCCAATCCATCTAGTCCATAAGCCCATGGTCCACTTTAAGCCCATTTTCCCTACCAGTTAAAAAATAACAGAGCAAGAGAATAAAAACAAAAAAAAAAGAACAAAGTTCAAAAGGAAAAGGAAAAAGCCAATAAGGAAAAACATTTCATCCATGCATTGACATTCATGCACCTTCATTTCTTTCATACCTTCCATATTAATACATGCACTCCAAATTTCAACTTGGTATTTACGTGGTATTTATCTGCATAAAAATCAAATTATTAGTATGGCATGTAAGGAACATGATACACCAGTATAGTTTTTAATGATAATGATAAAATATTTATTACAAATAATAACTAATAATTATTTTAAAATTTTTGAAATTGTAGTAAAATTTTAAAATATTATCACAAATATTATAATGATAAGATTACCAACAGTAATTACTATTATATAAATACGACACTAGTAACATTAATTTGTCAAGTATGGTGACCGTATATTATTATGTATATTATTATCATTATTGTACCAAATTATAAGTGATAATTATCATAGTTTAATTTTAGTGACAATATATTTTTATTAATGTTATACTAAATTAATAGTGACAATTACTTTTGTTATAAAAGTATAATTTAATTTTAGTGAGAAATATAATTATGATAAGACTATTGTTGACAATTTATTTACTGTCACAAAACAATAATAGTGACATATTTATATATTTTAGTGACAAATACTTATATCACTAAAATTGATTTTTCTTGTACATAATTGTTGTTCTATCATTGTATATGATTGTTGTCCTATCATTGTCTTATCATTGTATGTATATGTCTCCGTATTTAATGTAAGGGTTGTGTGATTTAATTATAAATCAATAAGAAAGTATTGTGTTCTTCATTTAATGACGAGCATGACGATCTACACGATTTCGACGACCTCGACAACTCATATGGGTCCGACGACCAAGACGAGTCCAACGACACGGACGGGCCTGACAACCTAGATGGGCTCGACGACCCAAACAGACTTGACGACACGATCAGGCCTGTCAGACTTGTTTGGCTCGTCGGGCCTATCCGTGTCGTCGAGTCCGTCCCGGTCATTGGGCCCGTTTAGGTCGTCGGGCTCATCCAAATCATGGGACTCATCCCAATTGTCGAGCATGTCCGGGTCATCAAGCATGTCCGGCTCGTTGGGCCCAACCGGCTCCTTAGGCTTGTCCGAGTCGTCATGTCTGTCCGCATTGTCGGGTCTAACGACGGACTTGTATGGTCGTCGTCGACCCTGTCTGGCTCGTCGAGCCTGTCTGTGTTGTTGGGTTCGTTTGGGTTGTTGGGCCCAACCGGCTTGTCGGACCCTAAGCCTAGGATGAAAAGTTTAATAATATATTTTAAAAAATAATATTTTTTTATGTTTAAGAATGAAGTCTATGGATTGGTCTTGATTCACAAGGCTTTTGACTGTGTAGATTTCTTTGATGGAAACTTTTTTCTCAATATGAACTTTTTTAGTCCTAACCTACATGAATCATGACCAAATTGACCCCTCCAAGCATAAGCACCGATCAACTATAGATTGTCTATTGCATTTAGCAGTGTTCTACCCAAGATAGAATAACAAATGGAAACACACATTAGACTCAAGAAATGTCCCAAGTTATTCAAATAATTATGGTAGCACCAACCTACAAAGATTCCATCAAAAGGTAACTTGTCAAAGAGCCCATTGTTATCCTACCCCAAAAGAAAATTAATGAGCTTTGGATACTGTTTAGTAACTACGTGTTTGGATGGAGAAAAAGAAAATAATTAATTTTTTTTAATTTAAATTTTTTACATTTGGGTTAAATGAAAACTCTGGAAACAGAATTAAATTTGCCTTGATTTCAAATTTGAAAATTTTCTTTACTCTTTTGTTTTCTTCTATTATCAAAACAATATGATAGTGAGGGAACCTGGTATAAACTCCTGAAAGTCTTAATATGTTAACACTTCACCTTTATTTTAAAAAATAAGTGGCACTATCTTAGCACTCGTATTACTATTTTCTTCCACTTTTTTCATAGCATTTTCGCAAGGGCTATATTTTTCCAACATATATGGATGAGTTTAATTATTAATCATATATATTAAGATTAAGAATTTCTTAATTATATATATATATATATATATATATATATATATATATATATATATATATACTAACCTAAATGTATGATTAAGACAATAATTTTAATCAATTTTAATCTTAACTACCTGCTTGAATAAGAAGATTCAAGAAGTTTATAATAATTATTTATCATTGTAAGAGGTTTATTTATATATAGAAAAAGTGAAAACATGAAAAGCGGTGAAACTTAACTTTATACATTACAATTAGACATGAATAGTCAAGATTATTTTAATTAATTTCAATCATAACTATATACTTGAAGTATACTATTGAGATTCCCTCTGTTTACCATCTTAAACATCTATCTGATAATTCAGATTGGTAAAGAAGCACACAACCAGAGGAGAGGGAGTAAAAAACTTCATACCTTGTTACTCGGACACGTGTACCGTCAGTTGTCTGCCTGGCCTCGGAGAATGAGACACTTTATAGATAAAGAGCCTAAGACTTGAAAAAATTAAATAAATAAATGTTTATTTAATTAATGCAAGGATGAGAACTTTTAACTTAATTAATGTGGAGAAAAAAGATAAGAAGTAATGATAGCTCAAATGATTGAAAGTATTGAGTGGTGTTGAGAGAACATGAGTTTGAATCTATTGTATGCCAATTGTTGTTAATTTAATTGTTTATTATTTTTAATAATATATTTGTCCATGATAAGTGATAATATAATCCCAAATGTATAGGAAACATCATGAAACATATCATGAAACATGATTTTCTTAAATTGGTTGTGCACTCTTGTGGTTGTGTTTCTTAGGGAGTTATGGACAGTAAATAGAGAGTTAAGGGGCTGAGAGCAAATTTGGAGACAAGGGCTAGAGAAATTTTGGTGCAAAAAGGACTTTAGCATTTTTCAATTAGTTTTAATTGTCTTATTTTGGATTAAATAGAATGCATGTGAACCATGGATTCTGCCAAAATTTAGTAAACTGCTTGTGTTTTTAGAATTTTCCAGAAACCGCTTGGTTGCGTTGAAGACCCGCCAGGCGACTCATGCTTCTAGAACCCATTTTCTAGGTTTTTCTATAAACCGCCTAGCGGTTGTGTGTTATCCGCCAGACGACGCGAACAAGAGTGCCTAGTTTGCTAGTTTTTTGAGTTTCCTGAGATGATTGGGAAGCCTGAATTGAATCTATATGTGTGTTCGTGTGAATTTTTATGTGTTTGAATGTATACGAGTGAATTCCTAGAAGAAATTGGTATGAATCATTGCATAACTAGGGTTTAGGGTTTATGTTGGGTTGGGGATGAAGAACTATGATATCTGGGTATGATTGGTGTCTGTTTCATGAAAATGATCTTAATTTTAATAAACCCGAACTCTATAAGTTGATTGAACACTAAAGGAGTGGCAAAATGCATGCCTAAATTGATAATTGGGAAATTAGGGTTCGTACTGGTGCAGAAAAATCTGGGATTTTTTCTACAATTTGCATGCACTACCTAACGGTACAGGAACTGCCGCTAGGATTCTACACAGTTTTGGATGGAAGCCTTGAGGAGATAACTTGCTGGGGGCCTATTTACGAGTTGTAGCTTGTAATGGGGAGTAAACACGTGACCATTCTAGGTTGGAGCCTGATGGCATTGGAATTCCGGTGTGAGCGTGCTAGTTGTGGTTAGTACGGATGGTTCACTTGATTGCTCTTCATGATTGTAGTCGGTGAAGCTGGTAGTCTCGTGATGAATACAGATTGTGGTCTGTATTAAGGAGCTTCATTCGGTGTTATAGATTGTAGTCTGTAACTGGATAATTCCTGTGTGTGGACTACAAGTGGTAGCCTGTAGTTGGAGGGGCGAGTTGTCACTCATGGCAACAAGTATCAACTTAAGGATATCATAAAATGGTGTAGAATAAGGAGGTGAACAATAAAAGAAGTGAATGCTTGGGTATGAGGGTTGTAGGCCTTTAAAAGAGGTTGAGTTAATTTTAAATGCTTTGGATGATGGTTTTAGGGTAGAGATTTGTTGGAGCATTCCTTGAGTTGTGGCTTGAAATGACATCCCTTGAGTTGTGGCTCAGGATGGAGGGTAAACACGTGGCAATCTCGGGTTATGGCCTAGTGATATTGGTAACCAGTGTCGGTGTGTGAGTTGTGACTTGTACATATGATCTCCACTTGATTGAACAACCACAAATTGTCACTTAGATTCATAATTATATTTTGGCTTAATTATCATTTTGGTCCCCTAATTTGTTGGTGTGGTTCATTTTGGTCCCCTTATTATTTTTTGGTTCAATTTGGTCCTTTAATTCTTTAAAAAGGTTCAATTTGGTCATTGCCGTTAAGTTGACGTTAACACCATTTTCGTACATACCACGTGTCATTTTGTGGAATTTTCAATTTTTTAATTTTTTTTTTAATTTTTTTTTATTATTTAAAAAAAATTAAACTGACACGTGTCACGTCGTGGTTGTGCCACATGTCAACTTGATAAAAAGTTTAATTTTAATTATTTTAGTTTTAAAAAAAAGTGCCACGTGGCAAGTCATGATTGTGCCACGTGGCAAGTCATGATTGTGTCACATGTCAAGTTATCATTGGTTGTTTCCAATTTAGTCCCTCTATTTACAATTTTGATTTAATTCAGTCCCCTAATTTTTTAAAATGATTCAATTTTGTTCTCTCTAATTTGAGACCAAATTAGTAATTAATTTTAATTAAAACTTATATATACATGTTAAAATAATTTTTATTATATTTATAGATCAAATTACTCCATCTAACTATTCAAATTATTATTTTTTACATGTGTACAAAATTTTAAGTGTAAAAAATTACAAGTGAAAAAATGAAAAAATAAAATAACATGAATATTTAGGGAGTGATTTGATGTATAAATGATAAAAAATTATTTTAACATGAATGTATAAATTGTAATTAAGCTTAATTATTAATTTGGTCTCAAATTGGAGATGACAAAATTGAATCATTTTAAAAAATTAGGGGACTAAATTGAATCAAAAATTTAAATAGAGGGACTAAATTGGACAGGACCAATGATAGCTTAACACGTGACACAATCATGACACATGACAATATATTTTTTTAAATAAAAAATCTCAAATTGACACGTGTCACAACCATGACACATGGTATTGTAGTTTTTTTAAAATAAAAATAAAAACAATTTAAAAAAAAGTAAAAAGTAAAAAATTCCACAAAATGACACGTGACATGTTAACGTCAACTTAACGGCAGGACCAAATTGAACCTTTTTGAAGAATTAGAGGATCAAATTGAACAAAAAATAATAAGGGAACCAAAATGAACCAAATCGATAAATTAGAGGATCAAAATGATAATTAAGTCTTATATTTTTTATTGTCTTCTTTTTCATTTAAAATGTAATGAATACTTTATTTATATTTTAATATTTATATTCAATTTTTATTTATTTATATTGATATTTATTTTAACATCTTAAAATAATTTCTCTATTTATTAATTATGGCATGTAAGGAATATGATACATCAATATAATTTTTAATGATAATGATAATGATAAAATATTTATTACAAATAATAACTAATAATTATCTTAAAATTTTTGAAATTGTAGTAAAATTTTAAAATATTATCACAAATATAATAATGATAAGAGTAGCAACAATAGTTACTATTATATAAATACGACACTAGTGACACTAATTTGTCAAGTATGGTGACAATATATTATTATCATTATTTGTACCAAATTATAAGTAATAATTATCATAGTTTAATTGTAATGACAATATATTTTGAGAATGTTTATACTAGATTAATAGTGACAATTACTTTTATCACAGTATAATTTAATTTTAGTGACATTAAAAAATATTGTAACAAATATAACTATGACAAGACTATTGTTGACAATTTATTTATTCTCACAAGACAATAATAGTGACATATTTATATATTTTAGTGACAAATACTTATATCATTAAAATTAGGTTTTATTGTACATGATTTATGTTCTATCATCATATATGATTCTTGTCTTTATCATCGTATTTATATGTCTCCATATTTAATATAAGGGTTGTGTGGTTTAATTATAAATCAATAAGAAAGTATTGTGGTCTTCACTTATGACAATTAGGTTAAAATACTTTTTTGGTTCCAATTTTCGTCAAGTTTTTTCAAATAAGTCCTAATTTTGGTTTTGTGTTCAAATAGGTCCCAATTTTCGTCAATTTTGTTCAATTGGGTCTTTTTTTGCTAACACCGTTTAAATCATTAACGGCCATGAACAGTGACTGCCACGTGTCACTTTGTGGTTTTTTTGAATTTTTTTTATTTTTATTTTTATTTTTTTTTTATTTTTTTTAAAATTTTGTTATTTTTTTAAAATGTACACGTGTCAACCTAGGAGTGTGCCACGTGTCACTTTGTGGTTTTTTTTAATTTTTTCTGAATTTTTTTAAAAAAATTTTAAATTTTTTTTAAATTTTTTTTTAAATGTCCACGTGTCAACCCAGTAGCGTGTCATATGTCAAAGTCAATATTCTAAATTCAATTTGGTCCCTATATTTGTTATTTTTGTTCAATTAGGTCCCAATTTTTGTTAATATTAACCAATTTGGTCTCTCTCCAAATTAAAACCAAATTTAATTTTTATATTAAAATTCATATTTTTTATTAAATATCTTTATATAATATATTAAAATTTACATCATTATAACTTTGATATAAAAATTAAATTTGGTCACATCTTCTATAGGGACCAAATTGGTTAATCTTAACAAAAATTAGGACCTAATTGAACAAAAATAACAAATATAGGGACCAAATTGAATATAGAATATTGACTTTGACATGTGGCACACTACTAGATTGACACATGGAAATTTAAAATATAATTCAAAAAAATTCAAAAAAAATTCAAAAAAATAAAATAAAAAATTCAAAAAAACCACAAAGTGACACGTGGCACACTCCTGGGTTGACACGTGTACATTTAAAAAAATTTTAAAAAAAAATTAAAAAATTAAAAATAAAAATAAAAAAAAATTCAAAAAAATCACAAAATGACACGTGGCAGTCACTGTTCATGGCCGTTAATGATTTAAACGGTGTTAGCAAAAAAAGACCCAATTGAACATAATTGACAAAAATTAGGACCTATTTGAACACAACACCAAAATTAGGACTTATTTAAAAAAACTTGACGAAAATTGGGACCAAAAAGGTATTTTAACCTGACAATTATTATAGTTCTTGATAGTTATAAGCGGTAATCATTTTGTTAAAAACTAATCCTTCTACCCGTGCAACGCACGAGTTTTTTTTACATGTAATATTTGTGGTAATAGCAATGGGTTTTTGGATATTTAATAATCTATATGATGAGAATCTAATGTTTTTAAAAGATGTTGAAGTGTATTAATAGAATAGATGAATTTAGAATGTAATTAAAGTGGTATGTCAAGTTAATATGTGATTTCATTGAATATTATCTTCAACCACCAACAACAAAAATATGACTAATACACTACTTTGTTAAAATAAGAATAAAAAAAGAATAAATTACATACCTAGAATGTCTCATTTGTACACAACGACTTCTTTGTTAAACCTTTTCTGTACCATCATTTTCCTGCATGGCAGAGCATAACATAAATAAGTTGATATATATTTATAATAGCTTTGAAATGAAAAAAAATATTAGAAATGACATACCTATAATTTATTCTTTTTCAAAGAGTTTCAAAAATTTCTTTGTACACAACGTTTTTAGTTGTGTTTGTTACCTTTCCATCTTCATCCAATATAAGTATTTTCAATCCTCTTTTGGTTTTGACTCTAGAAATAGCAACATATAGTTGACCATGTGTGAATACAGGTTGTGGAAGATAAAG
>Ga0214545_1009256_pt1 | contig 15116 bp, 10 predicted proteins | sample CNSS4metaG_FD_160064 | JGI IMG/M metagenome (GOLD analysis project Ga0214545, IMG submission 160064) | Root nodule microbial communities from cowpea collected in UCLA plant growth center, Los Angeles, California, USA - CNSS4 | ecosystem: Host-associated > Plants > Roots > Nodule | place: USA... | reverse complement strand
GTCTATGGCCCTAAGTGCCTTTTGTAACCTCATGCTCTAGAGGAGCATCGCCTTTTGTAGAACTGTTAACTTTCTATTAGGTTGCCTATGGCATGGTGGTATGCCTAAATTTGTTTTCACAGTATACTTCTGGATGACTGTAACAGTTAACTTTTCTATCTTGTTTGTTTATCTGAGTGCTTCTCGTTATTATAACTGTGTGATACTTTATTTAGTAGGGTAATCTATTAAAATGGGATGTCACATTTAACATCGATTATATAATTGAATTTTTATTTTCAATTGTAAATCTAAAATAATTTAAAATCAAGGATAGTAAATATATTTAGTGGTTACTAAATTTTGTTCAACATAATAGTACATGATAAAAAAATTAAAAATAGTAATATTTAGTATGAAATGTTATATAGATAGATAAACATAGTTTATTAAAATAAATATTAATTAAAGATATAAAAATATATTACTCACTTTTACACAATTTCATTTATTGGATTTATTTGGTATACTGGGAAAATAAGAAGAAAAAAAAATCAAACATATTTTGTACTTTTATATTTATGCTTCCTTTTTTTTTCAATGATTATAAATGCATAACATTTTTTTCTCTCATTTCAACGCTAAACTTTTAAAAGAGTACACTGTTTACTTTAATTAACGAGCGAAACACACTCAAATTCAGGACATGTATACGGAAAACATGTATCTAATATAAACAATGAATTATTTTTTAAATTATTAATTAACTGTATGCATTTAATAAATATGAATGACTCCACGAAATTTTCAATCTAAAAATTATTCTTTGAAAATATATAATTATTTTGAATTTAACACAAACTTTGAAAAATATATCAACTTTAAAATCTACATCGAAATAAGTTATAAACATCCAAACTATTTTGTGTCCTAACAAAATAGTTAAATCTTTTTTTGGTTTTTAACTTTAGAATTGAAATTAGTTCTTTTACAAAATTTTGACCTAATTTAGTCATCAAACTTTAGAAATATGTGATTTAGTATTTTTAACTTACTTTTGTTAAATTTATTTGATATTTTAGACACGTTTTATAAAAATATTTTAATTAATATTGAAGCGAAAATATGTCAAACAGTGTAAATAATTAAAATACTATCATGAAATATGATTAAAACGTCAAATAAATTTAACAAAATTTGGTTAAAAAGATAAAATTCACGCATTTCTATATACGAATTATACGAATGACTAAATTGGTCTAAAATTTCGAGAAAAAATTAATTCTATAAATTTAAATAAAACTTGAAGGACAAAAAATATGTTTAACTTTAAAAATATGAATTTAAATTCAAAATCCAAACCATTTATTTAAAAATAGATATACAAAAGCTCAAACTATCATTTCTATTTCTAGAAAGTATAAATTTAGATTTAATTATTTGGATTGAGATTGAACTTTTGATTCCACTCTAATCCATGACCACCCTACTTTTAGGGATTTTTACTTCCAAGTTAAATCCTTCCAACACCTAATCAAAATCCTACAAACATGTCTAAATATTTAATCCACACTCAAAATTTCAACTCAATCTTCCATTCTTCATCAAAAGCAAGTTTGACCAATTAGGCCCAACCCATTTATTTTGCTTTATAATGGTTGAAACAGAGAGAGAAGAACCATTTGGCATTTTTAATCATACAACCAAAGCCATCCATAAGAGTGAATCACCAAAGACATGGCAACAACAAGAACATCATCAGCACCAACAACAACAACCTTCAAGTTCCTCACTTCCATCATCTTCCTCTTCCTTATCATCAAAGGTAATATGCTCTGTCACTTCTCCAAAGTTTTAATTTTTCTTCAACCCTTTTGCAATTTCACCATGATCTTCTCTCTAATTTCCTCTTTCTGCATAATTCTTAAAACTTTTTGATCAGGGTCTTGTGACTGTTCCTTGAACAACATCAACATAGGCACTGCAAGAACTGGTAGAGAAATAGGAGGGCAACCAGAGTGGAACGTTACTGTGATCAACAATTGTTCTTGCCAACAGAGTGAGATAAAGTTATCATGCAAAGGGTTTCAAAGCTCAGAAAGTATTGACCCTTCAATTCTTTCCATGGAAGGTGATAACTGTCTTCTTATCAGTGGAAATCCTTTGAAGGGTTTTGACACTGTTAACTTCTCCTATGCCTGGGATCTTCCATTTATCATGTTCCCTTTAAGCTCTGTCATAGGTCCTTGCACATAGGGAATACTTCAACACTCATAACTCAATAAGTTCCTCCTCTTTCTAAAATTCATCGTATTAAATTTCATGTATTCAAACAAAATCTTAGTGTTTTTGATCTATAACATTTAGTAAACCTGGTTCTTGGTAATGTTGTTTTGGAATATTAGTTTTACCAGTATATATAATAACATGTGAGCGTATATGTGATTATATGTAAATAATATCATATTAGTTAAATATCGAGTATCAAGATAAAGTTAAATTCTTTTGGAAATAACCATTTTAATAGGACTGATTTTTGTTGGTATAAAAATCTATTTATTCCAAAATTTATTAATAAGGATAATAATAATAATTGTGAGTAGATATAGCAATATCATAATAAAAAAGTTCCTTTTTTTTTCCAAAATTAATTAAATCTTATATGCTTAAATACTTTTTATTACTTTTATGATATTCAATATTCAATCAATATGTTAATTCGTTCCTAATATGTACTTTTAAATTAATAGTTAATTATATATATATATATATATATATATATATATATATATATATATATATATATAAACATCTTGATTGTTTGAAAATAATCACTATAATAAAACTATCAAATAATCATAATTTTATAATAAAAAAAGTTTAAAGACAAATTTAAAAACCAATTTCTTAATTAAAGATTAATTTAGAGATCAATTTTTCTGGTAGTCAAAATCTAGGTAATTAATATTAGTGATCAATTTAAACACCAATTTATAATAAAAATCATTTTAATTACTAATTTATAGATTAATTATATTTTTTTGAAACTATTTTAGTTACCAATTATTTTTAGTTTATAAATTGATATCTAAATTTGTCACTAATGTAACTAATTATTTATTGTCACTAAAATTGATCATCAATCCAGAATTTTTGTGTAGTGAGTATAGTCAAAATTTATAACCAAAATAACATATTTATTATTGATTTCAAAAAATAAATTGAAATTGTCTGGAGATAACAAATTTAATAGCATCAATTTTTTGGTATGAAAAGTTATTTAACCTACAATTTATGAATGAATATAATAATTGAGAGTGGATGTATATAGAAGGAGATGATACTAAAGACCTTTGAACTTGGTTGATTTAGCATATTTTTGTATGGTTTTGATAATCATAAATACTAAGAAAACAAAAGGACATGTAATATGATTTGATCCAGAATTAATTGATGATTGAATTATTGTTGTGGGAACTTTATATTGTAATGTTGTTACATATGTTTGTGGATATAAGCCATTTAAATGTCCTAATCCAGGAACATATACAGACTGTCTTTAAAGTTGTCATTTACTAATTTCTTTATTCTCTTTCTTTTTTGTTCTATTTTTTCCTTTTGGCATTATTAATGTATAGTTACGTAAGTTGGAAGGAAACATGCGACACTCAACAAACAATCCACATCCCTTTCAGAAATTTTTCAGAATTAATTGCAAGACAATAAATTTGTTATCAAATAATTATTATTCAGCATTACTAAAAATGTTTTTGAAACACAATTTAAAGTGTTAAATGTCTTTTTAGTTTCTATTATAGATTTTTTTTTATTTTAGTTTGTTAAATTTTTTTGAATTGTTTTATAATTTTTTTTTTATTCTTGTTATTTCATTTTCACCCATGTGGTATATTTTAGTTTGTCTTTGTACCATATGTGAATAATGTTTTGGTCCAATGAGCGAGTTAGAACAAAATTTACCTTTAAAACTAATTCAACATTCATATCTTCAAAGTATTTATTATGGACCTAAGACTACTCCTATCCATAAATACTTCATCTAATTCACTAATAAAAAAATAATGTTCATAAAAGTCTTTAATTATAATTAATAGAAACAAATACAGAGATCCAATATTAACCCAAATACCAAAATATAAAACTCTCATTATACTCTCATATATCTTTCGTGGTCTTAATCTATGTATTCATTAGTTACTCTTTTAAAACTTTTTTTTTATGATTTATATTTTTACTCTTAACCTAATATTGTATTTGATAAATAGTTTTTGAAGCGGAAGAATAATTTCAGTTTTCATTTATTTAAAATATCAGTAAATGATACCTTATTTATTTCTTCTTCTATAAAAAAGCATTTATATATTTTTATTTATTAAATTTGAAGATGATATAATTTTTCTTCAATTATATATATATATATATATATATATATATATATATATATATTCTTAATTTAACTAGTATACAGAGGAAAAAATGTGTTAAAACATTATAAATTATAAAATTAAGAAGGTATAATTTCCTGTAAGAAAACTTTAATGAACTGTCACAAAGAAGTATAGAGAGTGTACTGAAAAATAAACCTTTTGAGAGAGTAACATTAAGAAAAAATATAATTAACATTGATTGAAAGAAAACGAAAAAAAATATATTAATGTGCTTCTATTGTAATTTTAATTTTAATATAATTTCCTTTTTTCAAAATATTATCTATAAATACTCTATACCTCCGTAATATAAAGAGTTTCCATTTTCATCTAATTATAAACACCATGTTCGATAAGTTTATTGACATTCATAAAATAACAAAGTTATATGACAAATTTCATTCTTGTTATATTTTTTGATTAATTGAAAAAACAGTTGTTTTATTAATACATAAAAATTTGTGTTAATTTTAACTAATTTTTTGTTCTTAATTTAATTATATCTTCAGTTAGTATTAATCTATTCTTTTTAAGCGCAAATTTCTTAAAAGTACAATGTTAACCGATGTTTAATCTATCTACAAGGACAATGAAACCTAGATGGATGCTGCGAATAAATGATCAATTTGATACCTTAAATTTTTTTTTCCCTAACAGTATCCTTAAACCATTACATTATCCAATGTCACCAGTTAGACAGCAACAAATTCTATAAAATGTCTGGTTGGCCAAAAAAACCAGAAATTGGCAAAATAATTTGCAGTGGTTCATCAATTTGAGAGTTGTGTTCTCGAAAAATTTATAAACCAAAAAAAGGATAAGAAATGTGTGATGAAAAGCTGGGAAAAAACATTTTGGATTTGAAGAATTTAAGAAACATCCTGAAACACTATGGTTGTTTTGCTCTGAGTTTGCTATTCCCAGAAATTTGTTCACAATACTTCTCACAAGCTGGGCCGCACACAGCAATGGTAGCACCCTTCTCTTTCAGACACACAGGCATGCATTGTTTGGCACAATCTGACAGAGTTTCAGCCCTTTCAACACTGCCCATGCTAATCACCAAGCACATCAACATCGCACCTATTGTTTTCTTTGAGATCACCATAATCTTGTTAATACTTTCTTTCTTCTTCTTCTTCTTTTTTTCTGCAAGATTTTGAAGCAGGTAAATTAAATTATGAAGTTCAACCATATTTGGTTTCTTTGCTTTGTTTATATGTGTGGATTAAAGGTAGCTCTTGCATGTGGTGAAGAGAAAACTACGACGATATTTTCAAATTTGCGGTAATCTAGGGCTGCATGCCATGTATAATTTTAGGAACCTACAAATTATGTGTAAATCATTTATAAATATTCTTTTTTTTTATGTGTAAATATTGATATATACTCTAAATAATTTTTATTTGGTTAAATTACTTTTTTGGTCTTTATTTTTTGTCAAGAAGTGTCAAATTGGTCCTCTAATTTTTTTTTGTCTCAATTTGGTTCTGGTGTTTTTTATAAATGATTTAATTTGATCTTTGTCGTTAGTTTTGATCAAACGGGGTTAATGTCAATGTCATGTGTCATTTTTTATTTTTTGAATTTTTGGATTTTTTTATTTTTTTAAATTTAATTTTCGTTTACATATGTCACTTCATAGTTGTACCACGTGTCAATAGTTGTACCATGTGTCAATAAGTCTCGGTCTGGTCCTACATGGGTGAATTGATATAGAATTAATACTTCAATCTTGAGAATTCTACTATTCATTTATTCATGTATTTTTTTGGTTGCATGATTTGTGTTCCGTTACACATTAGATTTAATAATTACATTCAAACTCTAACAATATGATTTCAAACTTGTATTTTGTATAAATTTTAAATTTAATTTAAAAATATTTTCAGAAATATTTGATAAAAATGTTAAAATTATTGAGAATATCACCCTATCATTTATACAAAAAATAAGTTGAGTCTCAATATAAGAAGAAATAATATTGCTTTATTTTTTACAAAAATTATGATTAAATTAAAACTAAAAACAAATATAAAGACCTAATTGTGATTTCTTGGCATGTGGCACAACTATAAAGTGACATGTATAAAAAAATAATTAAAATTAAAAAAATAAATAAATCAAAAACAAAAAAAAAATTGACACGTGATATTAACTTTATCTTCGTTTTGTCAAACTAACAGCAATGACCAAAATAAATCATTTTCAAAAAAACTAAGACCAAATTAAAACAAAAAAAATTAAAAAATGAATTTGACACTTATTAACAAAAACAATGATAAAAAAAATAATTTAACCAAATAAAAAATATCTACGAATATATAAATATTTACACATAAAAAATGAATCTTTGTATACGTAAAAAAAAATTGGTATATATTTTTCACAAATACGGAATAAGACGGAGAGACCGTCAGTACCTCTGCCGGTCATCATCCCTAGATGCATTACTAACAATAAGCTTAATTGAAAAATATGCTATTAATATTTTTTGTTTGTTTACAATAAAAAATGAAGCAAAGTTGTTCAATGGTTATCCATAATATTATAAAAAAATTACATTTAAATATTAAGTAACCAACTTATTAGGACTCTCTTTCTACTAAGTAATAGATGATAGCTGGCAAGCAAACACATCATCCAAACTAAAAACATTACATACATATAAACTTGTTGGGTCACCAGCCCATGATTACCGAGGCCCAAACCCAAGCTCACCATGCTGAATCCTAAGTGGTTGAGTGATGCTTTTTCTTCCTGCACCTCATACTAACAAAAAAATTTAAAATACCATCTCTCACAGCATCACACTACTATGATACTATTGCAAGAAGAAGAAGAAGAGAGAACTCATAGAAAAACTTGTTCCAGAATTAAAGCTTGTTTTGGAATACATTTTATGCATTTAAAAAGAATTCTGAAAATTCTGTTCTAAAAAATTCTATTCCAAAAATCATATTTGAAAGATTTCAAAAACAAATAATCTAAAAATCACTTTTAAAGGAAATAAAATAGTCATTTTGAAAATAATAGAAGTGCAATTAGAAATTATAAGGATAAAGGAAGAAAAACCCTTGAATGATTGCTTCGGCCCATAGGTGTCTACATAGTCTTTGTAAGAAGGGTAGCACCAAGCACAATGGAGGACAAGGCACCTTCAAAATTTTTTCAATTTTCCCACAATATTCATCTTTGAATAAACAATTGGATTTTGAAATCTAATATAAAAATATGAAATTTGTTTCCCGATTATAATAAAATTCTTTTTTAAAAAATATCATATTTCGAAATATGGTACACAAAAGAAAAAATCTATACTTAAATTAAAATGCACCAATTTTAAAATCCGATAAAATAAATAAATAAAATTTAAAACATTTCAAAAAAAACTAAAACAAAATTTAAAAAAATACAAAAATAATATATATATATATATATATATATATATATAAAAGAAGTATTCTTTTTTGTCCACTTATTCCATTTTTACTCTCAATTATTATTTTAAAAATAATTTATCTATAACCGTTATTTTAAAAGCTTTTTTTGTCTTAACAGTTATTTTAAAGCTACTTTTGTGTACCTATTTTATTTTTCTAATTTTACATTTAACAACTATTTTAAAAATTAAATTATATCTCTTATTAATCTTAATTCAAATTTTTATGAAAATTAAAAAATACGAACACACAAGCGCGATAACGTATGTGTTTTTACTAGTATATATAATAGCGATTTTGGAAATTTGTGTAATACTTCAACTGAATTTCGAAATCTAGTAGTTTCTTAACTGAATTTCAAAATCTGGTAATTTTTTTATCGAATTTTCAAATTTGGTGGATTTTAATTTAAAAATTTTAATTTAAAAACAAATTTGACTTTTGTTTCGGGTGTAGGGACCAAGCGTCTATTAAGAACCACTTCAATTTTACTCCTTTCCTCTTTAAGTCTCCTCTCTTCACAACCTGCGATAGCTTCTTCACCAAGAAATCTTCCTCCTCGCTCGATCGGGGTACCTGTCTAAAAGACTCTGATGCTTAAGTCATCAGACCGACCGGTGTATAGGTATAACTGTAGTAATAAATGCAAATAAAAGATCCTCACCAACCTACCTTTGGGCCCTATTTATAGTTTCTGGTGGTATGGGCCTGTGATTAGGGTTCCTTAATCACGGCCCAATGATCCTCTAATCAAAATTACTGACTTGTTTAATGTTAATTAATCCAGCTGACTGGTCTCGTTTGGCCGATCGACCGATGGCCGCTTGACTAGGCTGGTTATCTTCTGAGTTTAACAACCTAAGTGAATAATTAATATATATGGCCAACCGACTGATGGTCATACGTAAGGCACTACGCGAATCACTTATGAGACTGATCGATCGATGGATCTCCATGGGTTGATGCGTGATCGACCTGGGGACCGATCAACCGACGCTCTTTACGAGGTAACGCGTGGTTCGTCTGTGGGACCGATCGACCGATGGTCCTTTACGAGGTAACGCGTGATTCGTCTGTGAGACCGATCGACCGATGGTCCCTTTTGGGGTAACGTGTGATTTATTTGTGGGGTCGATCGACCGATGGTACTTTATAGTTCATCTGTGGGGTCGTTCGACCGATGGTCCTGTAGGCAACCCCTCCCAGTCTTGTTCGATGGACCGGAGGACTGTGCGTTGTCGATGGCCTGATGAGACATACAATACAACTTTAATTGGGAAACGAATTTCATATTTATTTATGGAATTTTAAAATCCGGTAGTTTATTAGTTTGGGTGATGTGGAGTGAAGGTAGCGCAATACATAGATAGGAGAGAGGAGAGAAAGAAGGGTAATTAGTTTTATTGTTCAAAGTGATAGGAGTATTATGGGAAAATTGAAAAATAACGGAGTTGTAGAAAATTTGTTGGAGGTGCAGGGAGAAGTTTCCAACACAATGATGGCACGTATATTTAGGTTGAAGATTTTCTTTTTCACCTCCAAGTATTTATTCTGCACTTCCAAACTTTTCCCCTACCAATTATACCCTTCACACGAAAAAAATGTTATGTAAATTAGGTAAGTAGTAATTATTATTTATGAAATGTATTTACTATGTTTGATGTATATTTATTTAAAGTCTCGCACCCCAAAATCAATTTCAACCAACTCGAACGAACATTCTTCTTACAAAAAAAAAATTTAGTCACCGAATTTTGAAATATAGTTTAAGAAATCACAGGATTTGGAAATCTAGTTTAGGAAATCACCGTATTTGAAATTTCGATAAAAAAATTTAGTGATTTAGGAACTCACCGGATCAAAATCCGATTTTGAAATTCACCGCATTTCAATAATATCTGAAACTCACCGAATTTTGAAATTCGGTCAACTCTTCTCCCAAATTTCAAAATCCATTTACTTTTTAAAATTTTTTATTAGCTTTTATTTTTTAGTTTTTAATTTATATATATATATATATATATATATATATATATATATTCTAAATATTAATTTGAATAAACATAAAAGTGTAATTCAATTAACTCTAGTTCAATTTTAATTTAATTTTATATAATATATTATTAAAAATATGTATAAAAAAATTAAATCAAACATAAATAAATAAAAATAACAAAAATAATTAAAAATATCTATATATATATATATTATTTTATTTTTCTTTTTTAATGTTGGTTTTTTTTATTTATCTTTTAATTTCTTTTATATAACATTTAAAAAAAGTTTAAAATTAAAAAAATGATAATGTATGAAAAGTTAAAAAAAATGAAAAAGATAATTGAAAACAAAATTAAAAAAGAAAAAAAGTATATATTAAAATTTTTAAAATAATTAAAATAATAATAATAATGTATTAAAAAATTAGAAAATTAAAAAAACAATTAAAAAGAAAATTAAAAAAGGTCATTAAAAAATTGGGGCTGAGGCTTACTGAGTGAATAAATAAAGAGAAAAATATATAGAGAGAAGGTAATTAATTTTTTTTACCTACCTATCCGTTAAAGTCAAAAGGTCATTATGAAAATCTTCAAGAAACATTAATATCAGTTTTCAAGTTAACATTTTCTTGTAATAATTGTATTTTTTATCAAAAAAATATATATATTTTAATAGGGACAATATGATTTCCCAACCCTCTTAAAAGAGAACAAACATAAAAAAAAATTGACAAGATTGAAACTTAACACATTCATCTACTATGGAATATATGTCCAAAGACAATCATTGTGTTTACTCATTTAACAAAGGCATTTCCAATTACAAAAAGGCATAAAACAATGTATAGACATATTTTTCTTACAAATTTCTCCCAAAACTTTCTTCCATTGGAATAATTGGGGTTCTTACTCAAGACATGCATTATGCAAAAGTAAATTCATTTACCACTCCTTAACATCTCATCCTCCCTAAATCAATAACGAACCAAAACCTGCAATAAAAAAATAAAATAAAAAATCAAGACAGTAAAAATCTTTGATCTTTAGTGCATGTTATAAGGTGACGTTCTATAAGTTTAATTAGTTGGATTAGTTGGATGATATTTACTTTTATTTTTTGATGTGTCAGCTTATTACTCATTTGTAAAGAATCATTAATTGAGTTTCAACTTTTGAAAAGGTATCTCAATTAGGTTCTTTGTAGAAAAAAATTATTAACACCGTTAATAGTATTAATATTTAGAATGACTTATAAAATTAAATATTTATATTTATATTAGAATTTAGTGGTAAAAGTCATAAATAAAGTTAACGACGTTAATAATTTTTATTTGAAAGGGATCTAACTAAAACAATTTTTCAAAAATTAGGACTCGATTGACACCTTTCTAAAAACGAGTATCAAACTGACACAAACAAAAATGAGTATTATCTAACTAATTAAATCACACTTATGTTTATCAATACCCTTTTGCTCCTAACCCAATTTACAATCTATGCCCTCAAATATTGCAGACACGTAATTAGACTAGTAAAACAATCAAGTCTCCTTGACTTTTAGTCATTGTCTTTTTGAATTTTGAAATCAAAGTTTTCCTTGTTAGGTTATTTTAAATTTTCGGCCAAGCTTTTAAGCTTTTATATTTAAATTTGCATTTGACTTTAAGGCACATTAGCTTAGGAATTTCATATGCATAAGGCTATAAACAGTCAATTCTTATGTTAGTAAACAATTTTGGAATATTAAATGAATTGTGAGAGTTTCTTAAAGTTCTTTAAAGAAAGGGTTATTTTCTTACATTAGTCTTATCTTGCATTATTGGATGACGACTCTGTGAAGAGTTATTTTGGAACTCCTTCAAATGACATCACATTTTCCGTTAATTGTATAAATCGTTCTTTTAATTTTTAATTTTTAATTTTATCTTTTCCATTTTCTTGTTCTTGTTTTTTGTTCGTGTCCGTCTTTTTTATCTTAAATTTGAGTTTTCACACTTATGTCATTCTTATATGTTAAATTCATCTTCATTGATAAATAAAAACAAATAAGGTTCTTTAATTCTAATTTAGCACACATAGATAAACTCTAATCAACATAACCCCTTTTTAACTTACCACACAACCAAGAATTCACTTACAACCAAATTTTATACCTTTCACATAAAATAACTGTATTTTTGTCCTAAAATCAACCTTCATCCCTCACAAACTTACCTCAACCTTTCACAATATTCCATCATTTTATATGTTAGTATAGACACATATTTTAGGTCCATTTACTTGTGACTTCTAGAGTTAACTTTATGTGTATCTATAACACATCTCTTGTAATATTTTATACACAGTCAATACTAAACAATCCCCTTCTTCATATATTTATTTACTTTCTACATGACATCAAGAGTCTCAAACGATCCATGATTAAGAAGAGATTCTTGCAGTAGTTTCTCTTTCCTAAACCCTAAGCCCTAAGCTATTTTGCAAATTTTATGATTGAGAAGAGGTCCTTGCAGTAGTTTCTCTTTTCTAAACCCTTAGCCCTAAGCCTCTTTTCTGCTTTGAGGTGTTTTTGGAGGTTCTGCATCATGTTTTTTTTATGTCATTTTAAGGTATTTGCAATCATCTAATATTGAGTTTATATTATGTTTTGTTTGTTGCTTCCACTATGTGGTTCACATTTCTATTTTGTATTCGATTTGTCATGACGACATGTAAAGATGATTCTCTTCAGTCTATTAGTGTGTAATTGGATGATAAAAATTATTCCTACTGGAGTTATGTTATGAAAAACTTTCTTCGAAGAAAGTCCATGCGGTGTTATATTTCAGGTGTTAAGGCAAAATTGATTGACACCAAATTCGATGATTATGCTACTACTTTAGAGGTATGGAAAGTTGATAACTCTAAAATAATCACTTGGGTCAATAATTCTGTCATACACTCGATTATTACTCAATTAGCAAAATTTGATATTGTAGAGGAGGGTATGAGATCACTTATGTCGATTGTATACCCAATCTAATTTTTTTCGAACAGTGTCAACTTGAGACATATATTCGTTCGTTGAAGCAAAATGACATGAACATTCGAGACTTTTATTCTGTCATGACAATCCTATGGGATCAACTTGCTTTGACTGAGCTTGTAGAATTGAGTGTTTTTGCACCGTATATTACTCTTAGGGAATCATAACTTTTGGTTCAATTTCTTATGGTCTTGCGTAGTTATTTTGAAAGTTTGTGTGGTTCAATTTTACATCATAACCCTCTACCTTTTATTGATGATGTTGTTAATGAATTATTAGCAGAGGAAATTAGACTTGATTCCCAACTGCAGACCAACATAACCTTGCAATCTCAAGGTACATCATCAACATATATATCTTCTGACAAATGGATCATTGACTCACTCAGGTGCCACTAATCATATGTTACATAATTTTCCTTCTTCTGTTTCATTATCAACTAACTCATCCATGTCAATTGCAATTGATAATAGCGAGTCAGTTCCATTATCTGGTATTGGTATCATTGCCACAACATTTTTGTCTTTGTTTGATGTTTACTACATACCTTGTCTTACTATGAATCTTGCCTTTGTTGGAAAAATATGTGATTTTGGAAATAATGTGTATTTAACTCCATCTAAATGTTTTGTACAAGACCGCACATCTTAAAAGGTGATTGAGATAGGTCATAGGCAAGGTGGACTATATGTCTTCTTCAATCATGTTTCTGCATCTCATTTAAATTTTTAGCATCTACATGAGACTTAGGTACTTTGGATAGTCATGATATTTCTAATTGTAGTGGTTGTAAACTGACCAAATTTTTTGCTTTACATTGTAATCAAAGTATTTCTTCTTCTCTTACTCCTTTTGATCTCGTGCCTTCTGATGTGTGGGGACCTCCTCTTGTACCCATAAAAAAGGTTCTAGATATTATGTCTCTTTCCAATGGCGGAGCTTAGAAGGCTTATAAGAGGCCCCATCCCCTAAAATATTTCAAATTCTTTTAAATATATTTAAAAAAAAATATTAGATTGATTTTTATTTCTTTTATAAAATATAATATTTAAGGTTAATAAATGATAAAATAAAAAATTAAATATAATAAAGAATAATAAAATTTATTGAGATATTTTTTCTTTTCTCTCTGTTTAAGTTTCTCACATATTGTATTCATTTAGTACTTTTGCATATCTTCTTTTGTTTTTTGTTTTAAGAAAATAGATAAAAAGTTAGACATAAATTCATTTTTCTCGCTCTCATTTCTCATGTGTTCTCTTTTAAGATGAGAAAGGTAACTTTCTTTTGTCTCTTGATAGGAAATATTAGTTTGATATTTAGTTTTGTTTTTCATCTTATGAGTTTTTTGTATATTTATTTTTTTATGAATACATAAAGAAGAGTTATGTACTATATGTTTTTTCATAACCATTTCTTAAATGTGACTTGATTATAATAGATTTTTTGTAGTAATTACGTCTCTTAATTTTTTATTAGGTTTTGATAAATTATTCTTTAGTCTTAATTTTTTTTAAATAGGCATGTTGATGAAGAATAAAATAATAAATTCATTTTTTTAAGTGATAAAAAGAAAGATGTACATGAAGATGAAAACAATACAAATTTACTTCTTCATCTATTTTCAAGCATAATACTAACGATTCAATTCTTGAATTAGAGGAACATTTTCTAAGATTAAAAAAATTATAAGTGGGAAGTTTCACATTAACTCTTTGGAATTATAGATGAAAAGTTTCATATTAATTATTTAAAACTTATTTTAAGAAAACGTTCTCAAATATGGGAATATGCAAAAAAGAGATGAAATTAGAAAAAACTGATTTAAAATGGGTTCTATATCAAATACAACCTCAAAATTATCATATTTTTAAGAAAGAACATACAAGAAGATTTCAATACTAAATTATATATAGTTTTGTTATATTAGTGACAATAATTAAATATATATAATTTGAGTATATTATTTTGGTTCCTTCAAATTCTTTTTATCAAGATCTGCCACTGTCTTCTTCGTTGATGATTTTACTCATTTTAGTTGGATCTATCTCATGAAACATCAGTGTGATTATCTCACAATTTTCAAAAATTTTAATGTTCATGTAGAGACCCAACACTTTGATACTATGTAGAAAACAAAGAAATATATATATATATATATATATATATATATATATATATATATATATATATATATATATATATATATACATACACACACACAAAA
>Ga0214545_1009254_pt1 | contig 15117 bp, 9 predicted proteins | sample CNSS4metaG_FD_160064 | JGI IMG/M metagenome (GOLD analysis project Ga0214545, IMG submission 160064) | Root nodule microbial communities from cowpea collected in UCLA plant growth center, Los Angeles, California, USA - CNSS4 | ecosystem: Host-associated > Plants > Roots > Nodule | place: USA... | reverse complement strand
AAGATGGCCTAAACCCACTTGGGCTTCTCACACTCTTCACATTGGCCAAAGAAGATATGAAGATTTAAAGAGGTGTATCAAAGAGCAATAGAATAGCAATAAGATTGGCCCATTGTTTAGGCCTTGCTTTCTAGAATAATAAGTCAAACAATGAGTAGTTCAATTGATAAAATTGGGCTTGACTAAGCCCAATAGGAGATTTGGCCATGAACTATCAAAAGAGCCAAGGTGGACTAAGTGAAAGTCAACACTTCTTCCTACACCTCATGGATCCAAAGCATCCAAGGGTTAGGAATGCTTCCTCCTTTTCCAAGGCATCATCCAATGGCCAAGATCAAGCCTCCTTCTCCAAGCTTAATCTAAGGGCCAAGATCAAGGCAAATTTCTCATGTGTTAATGGCTTCATATAAAAGCCAAAATTTCACTCATTTGTAGACACTCTTGAAATTTTAAGCAATAGATGCAACTTGAGTTGAGAGCACTCCTTCCTCTATTGCCTTTGAGAGTCACCACTTTCTAGAGATTTCCTCTCTCTACCTCTAGCCACCTTCCTTAGGCTAGCATAGATTAGGAAATCCTATCACCTCTTTCACCTTCCATTGCTTGCAAGTGCCTTCCAACTTGCCTCCATTCCTTCATCCATTTCCGCTGCCCATGGAGCTCTTCATGCACCTTTGGAGCTCCACCAGTTATACTTTCTGGTAGCTCTTCGTTTGGCGGCTAAGTTGCGTATCTGGGCTTTTTCTCTAAGTTTTGGGTAGGAGGTCGAGATGAGTTGCCATGTTTTGGTGGTTGCGGGTTAGGTCGTACAATTCTCGGTGCAGGGATAGTTCGCCAATTTGAACCGGCATCATAGCGTCTGCATCGTAAACTAGGCTGAATGGGGACTCGTTTGTTGATGATTGAGGGGTGCACATGTAGGCCCATAGCACTTCTACCAGTTCCTCGGGCCATCGGCCTTTGGCATTATCTAATCTCTTGTGCAATTCTACTAGGATAATTTTGTTGGCCGCCTCTGCTTGTCCTTTTGTTTGTGGGTACTCTACAGAACTTGTGATGTGTTTGATGCCCAGACCAATATAGAACTTGGCTAGCTCCTTATCTATAAATTGTCGGCCATTATCGGTGATAATAGTATGTGGAACACCATATCTACATATAATATCTTTCCAAACGAACTGCTGAACTTGTTGGGCCGTGATGGTGGTTAGCGGCTTGGCTACAATCAGGAATTTCACCTGCCCCTTGCCGGGGGAGAAGGGGCCGAGGATATTCATTCCCCATTTAGCAAAGGGCCATGGGGATAGTATGGAATGGAGTTGTTCTTGTTTCTGGTGGATGAGGTTGTCATGTTTTTGGCATGGTTTGCACTTTCTGACGTAGTCCTGGCAGTCTGCTTCTATAGTCGGCCAGAAGTAGTCGGCTCTAAGGATTCTAGTAGCCATAGTGCGTACGCCGGAATGGTAACCGCAAATGCCTTCATGTAGCTCTTTAATGATATACTACGCTTGTTCTGTAGTGACACATTTGAGAAGCGGTTGGCTGTATCCGCGTTTGTAGAGGTCATCGCCTATCATGGTGTTCTTGCAGAGAACAAATAAGATGAGTTAGGCACAAGCATCACCTTACCATGTAGTCCGCTATCTTCTCAGTAGGCCTCTTCCCGGTTGGCATATGTCGGCTTGGACCCAGGAGGGGTTACCTGCAGAATGAACTCTGAAGCTCAAGTAAGTCAAAGATCTCAGAAGGTCAAATCAGTAATTAATGGAGTAATGAATGCGTACCTTTAATTACTGGGGTCCACGTCTATTTATAAAGCATTAATTATGTTTGGTTATTCTATGGGTCGGGCCTTGGCTTGGGCTTTGGCTGTAAGTGGGCCTGGGCCCTGGCCCAGGCCTTTAGGACTTATTGAACGCTGGGGGGTTTTCATTATACTGAGTTTATTGGAGTGATCGGCCTAGGCTTTAATCTTACCGGGTCTGTTGGAGTAGTCAGTCTAGGCCGACAACTTAACTTGACGGCTTATGTTGGTTATATGAGGTGCAGGTTATTTCTCTGGATGTTTAGGTTAGAACTGGTAAAACTTGGGCTAACTCAGCCTAGGCTGAATACTTGACTGCCTTGGTATATGTATTGTTTACTTATTTGGTCGAGTTTGGCTAGGTGTGGTACACATGGTATACCTAGCGGCCTTAGCCAGTCATGTTTTGTCCGCATCTTGTGGGGGGTTGCCAGTTTTTAGATATTGGGTATAAGGGGGGTCCAGTTGTGGTTTTGGGGAGGGGTGGTATTGTCGGCTGGGGAGTGGGTTAGGTTTTGGCAGGTATTTGTGATGGAGGGTGTAGATAATGTTTGTTGTAATAGGGATCGGTGGTGGCTTTTTAATTTGGTGCTGGCTAATTTGGAGAGGATGTCGGCTCTGATGTTGTCGGTCCTAGGGATGTGTTTGATGCGGACTCGTTCAAAGGCGGATTGAATGACTGCGCGGACCAGATGGTAATATTGTAGAAAGATGGGGTCTTTAATCTGGAATTCGTCATTGAGGTGTCCTACAGTAAGCTTGGAGTCGATTTTGCACGTTAACGTCTTGACACCAACTTCGCGGGCAAGGGAAAGGCCGGCGATGATGGCTTCGTATTCGGCTTGGTTGTTTGATGTTTTGAAGGCAAAGTGAAGGGATTTTTCAATAAGGATGTCGTTAGGCCCTTCTAACATGATGCCAGCACCGGCACCTTTTGGATTCGAGGAACCATCTACATGAAGCGTCCACTGGTCCTCTGTGGGTGTGTGCTGGAGGTCATTAAAAAGTCTAGGAGGCATTGGGCTTTAATGGGGCCATGGGGTTCGTAGCAAATGTTGAATTCCGACAGCTTGACGACCCAGGATGACATCCGTCCTGCTAGATCTGGTTTTTGCAATATTTTTTGGATTGGGTAGTCGGTTTTGATGGTGATGCTGTGGTTTTAGAAGTATGGGCGTAGGCGGCGAGCTGCGTGGACCAAGGACAGGGCCAACTTCTCCACCATTTGATATCTAGTTTCAGGATCTTGTAGCATTCTGCTAACGAAGTAGACAGGATGCTGCGTGTCCTCTATTTCTTGGACAAGTGCGGCACTGACGGTGTGGTCGGTGGCTGTGATGTACACTAGGAAGGGTTGGCGAGTGTCCGGCTTGTGGAGGATAGGTGGTGAGGTTAGGGTGCTTTTTAGTTTTTGAAAGATTTGTTCACAATTGTCAGTCCACGTGAACCGGGTGGATTTCTTGAGGAGTTGGACTATGGGTTGGGTTTGTTTAGCCAATTTAGGAAGGAAGCGGGAAATTGCGGTAAGGCGGCCTATGAGGCGTTGGACCTCTTTGATGGTAGTGGGACTACGCATTTCGATAATTGCCTTACACTTTTCGGGATTGGCCTCTATACCGCGCTGGGTTAACATGAATTCGAAAAATTTACCGTAGTCGACACCGAATACACACTTGTCAGGGTTGAGGCGAAGGTTGTATTGGCGTAATACGGAGAAGACCGTTGAGAGGTCCTGGGCATGTTGGTGGTGGCTTGGAGACTTGACAACCATGTCATCAACGTATACCTCGACACATTGTCCCATTAGATGGCTAAAAACTTTGTTCATCAACCGTTGGTAGGTTGCTCCAGCGTTCTTAAGACCAAAGGGCATAACTCTGTAAAAGTAGTTGGCCTCGTCCGTGATGAAGGCGGTCTTGTTCATGTCAGATGCGGCCATGGGGATTTGGTTGTATCCAGAATATGCATCCAAGAAACTAAGCACTTTATTTCCTGTCGCGCCATCAACAAGTCGGTCGATATTAGGTAAGGGGTAGGCATCGCGAGGACAGGCCTTGTTTAGATCCGTGTAGTCTACGCACATCCGCCATTTGCCATTGGCTTTCTTCACCAAGATGACATTCGAAAGCCAAGTGGTGTATTGAGCTTCGTCGATGAATCCTGCGCTCAATAACTTGTTGGCCTCAGCCTTAGCTGCTAGGCGGCGTTGGGAAGCTCTAGAGGGGAGGTCTCCTCAACAGGTTCGAGACAAACATCCCGACCCACTCTAGGGTCTAGATCCTCGCCTGATAGGGCGATGCCGGAGCCAGGTGGTCGCTCAATGTGGTTGGTTTGCTAAATGGGGAGTTGTGGGCGCAAGCTGGCCATGTAGCATTCGCGTGCTAGGCGTTGGTCGCAGTGGACGGTGAGGATGTCACCAGAAGGGGATGGGAATTTCATGGCCAAATGGGGGGTGGAGACGACAGCGCCGAGGGTGTTGAACGAAGGACGGCCTAGGAGGACATTGTAGGATGTGGGTGCATCGACGATAAGGAAGCGGATGGGGATGGTTTTGGTTTGGGTTCCATCACGAAACACGGTGTGAAGGTCGATGTAGCCGCGAGTGGAAACTTGTTCGCCAGAGAAGCCATAGATTGGTTCGTCATATGGGACCATGGCCGTGTCCGGGAGCTGGAGTTTTTGATAGGTGGCCCAGTAGAGAATGTCAATAGAGCTACCTTGGTCGACGAGGACTTTCTTAACGGCGTAGTTTTCGATTTCAACAGTGATGACCATGGGGTCGTCTTGTTGGTTGTCGAGGCCGTGAAAGTCGTCGTCTGTGAAGATGATGGGAGGCATGCGGCGTCTGTGATGGGAATGGGTAATATGGTTGATGGATTGAATATGGCGGAGGTGTTTCTTTCTGGAAGAAGAGGTGGATCCTCCACTAGCGAAGCCACCAGAGATGGTGTTGATAGTCCCTCGTAGGGGAGAGTCGGCGGGGGTGATGTCGGTGCGGGCCGGTTGGGGTTCCTGGTTAGCGGGTTGGGCTGGGCGTCTGTCGTGGCGGGAGTCGTGTGGAGGGCGTCTGTGGTCGGATCGAGAGGAATGATCACCTCTACAGATGAAGCGGCGAAAGTAACCAGCAGGGACAGTTCTTCTATTTTATACTGGAGTGCTTTGCAGTCTTCTGTAGTGTGGCCATGATTGCGGTGGTAGATGCAATACTTGGTCATATCAGCATTAAGAGGAGTGGTTGTCTTGCGTGGTAGGGGAATGAGGTCAGCTTGTAGGGCCTCATCAAGGATGCGGGATCGGGCTATAGTAAGAGGGACATATCTGGTGAAGCAGGGTTGGCGGGGTTCGCGTGCGCGGGTATCGGGGCGAGGAGGTTGTGGGGTAGGGTTGGCGGTGGTGGTTGCATAGTCATTGCAGAATTTGGTATGGAGGGTCTGCATTCCCTCCATGCGGAAATAGTCGGCCGCACGCAATTTGAGTTCGTGCATAGAGGCAGGTGGGTGGAGGTAGACGTTATTGGCGAAGGGGCCAGGTTATGGGGTGAGTGCCATGCATTGGAGGATCATTTCTTGGTTGAGGTGTGGGGTGCGAAGAGCTGCCTTACTGAAATGATCTATGAACGCTCTGAGTGGTTCACCTTTTTCTTGTCTAATGCCCATGAGGGAGATTATGGTAGTTTGATGTGGGCGGCTGCCAGCGAAATGGGTGGAGAACATATGGGAGAGAACGTCGAAGATGTCGATGGAGTAGGGTGGAAGGGTTGTGAACCATTCTAGAGCAGGGCCATTGAGGGTGGTGGGGAAGGCTTTGCAGAAGACAGCGTCTTAGGACGTGTACACGGCGACATGGGTGATGTAGACTTTGAGGTGTTCATTAGGGTCGGTTTCACCGGTATAGCGGTCTAGTGTGAAGGGTTCCCACTGGGCAAGAAGGGGGGTGTTGGCGATAAAGTCGGTGAAGGGGTGACGACGTTTGGGCTGGTGGGGTGGGAACGGATGGGGAGGGATGGGATGGTTGATCATAGTGGGGAAGGTTGAGGTAAAGTTGTGAGGGGGATGTGGGTTGTCAAGAGGTATTGTGGGTTGTAAGGTGGAACATGTGTAGTGTGTAGGGTGGTGGGTATATTGTAGGGGATCTGGGTGGTGGGGAGGGTAGCAGCAGGGATAGGAGTTGCGGTGTGCCCTGGTTGGGTGGATGGGAAGTGAGTAGGATGGGTGGAGGGAATGGGTGTTTGTTGGGTGGTAGTGAAGGTGTGAGGGGTGGGGTTATATTCGCTCTCTTCTTCTGTGGGCTGGAAGGTTGGGGACCTTACAGCCTTAGACACCTCCTTGGCTTTTCCTTTCAGGGTGGGATCAACCTCGATCTTTCGCCTGAGGCGAGAATTCTCTTGCCGTAGCACCTCCATTTCATCAGCGCTGCGTTTCTTCAGATCTGCCAACTCTTGTTGCATCTTAGCCTGGCCGTCTAGGATGGCGGCCAGGTCAGGGGTGATGTTAGCGGGTCCTGAGGGACCGGCATCAGCCTGTTTGTTAACTCCAGCTCTGCTGCGGGTTAAAACCATCTTCGGAGAAAAATGGGTACTAAGGTGTTCGTCTCGTGCCCCACGGTGGGCGCCAATTGTTCCTGTAGAGAACAAACAAGATAAGTTAGGCACAAGCGTTGTAACATCCCTAGGGAATATTACTTAAAAATAAATAATAAAAGGAACAATTATATTAATAGTCATCTTTATAAAAACCCTAATGCGGGAAAATTTCAATTTATTAAATTAGCGCGCCAAAACTCATAGCTAAATTCATAAAATGTTACAAGTTCCCAAATTTTGCATTTAAAACGTAAAATACATATGAGCAAAACCCTAGCTCTAATCCCATGCTAGCCCTCACTCCGCCATCTGAACATCCTCAGCACCACCTGTATCAACATCTGCTCCCGTGTAACGAATTACACGATCATCGCCAAACACTAACAGAAAGGGTGAGCTGAGAAAAATAAAATAATAAGCATAAACAAACGAGATGAATCATATACCCATCCTATTCATTATATAAAATTCTTGGCCAAGACCTTAACCCCAAGACTTGTCAGTCATCAAATCATACAATTGGTTAGCCTTGGACTCGGGAACATGATGCTCACACGAACCTGCCCGCTCGTGGTCCTGCCTCTACGAACCTCCCCGCTTGTAGTCCTACTCTACGGACCTGTCCGCCCGTAGTCCAACACATGTGATCCATCAGCCCCCGTACCTCCCCGCACGTGGCATCTCTCAACGTGAGCATGGAACATACGAACCTACCTCGCTCGTATCCCCACGTAAGAGTAACTTGATATGAACCTCCCCACTCATATCATCACATGTCAATCACCATCCATGAACCTACCCGCTCATGGCACAGCATCTCCCGATCCAAGCAAAGCATCATTGTCAGTTAAAACAACACACTAGAAAGCAAAGAACAACGGCATTCCCGCCTGGCTCGAACCACACACCGCCAGGCGAAACTATTCCAGACCGCCTGGCGGTATTCACTCGCCGCTAGGCGCCAGCGTCCTCCCAGACCCACTGTTTTCTCGTCACCGCCTGGCGGACCTCACCGTGCCGCCAGGCGCCATCCCATACAGGGACCCCTGACGCTTATCCCACTGCCTGGCGCACCTACCCGTGCTGCCAGGCGCTGTATCAGTAGCGAAACCCCTCTGGTTTTTCTTTTAACAACTCAATTAGTGTACTCTGATAAGTGGCTCCATTCTAGGGTCCCGAATAAACTATTTTATAGAATGTATATTATGGTTAGTCTACAACTAACATAAGTATCAACACCTAAACTTTACCATAGTCACCCCTTTATACAAGTTTCTACTATATATGAGCTTTGTTACAGTAAGGCAATTCATCCCTCTCTAAGGACACAGTCCACAATTTAATACCCTCAATTACACTTCAAGGTACATCCCGCTGCATTAAGCCAACCTTCCATCTCAATTGGCTTAGAATTCTTCCCCATAATTCCCATGCAATATGACATAATCAATTATCACCACTCCTGGCTATCCCTTCAACCCTCTCATAAAATATGTTTAGTCATAATCAGCCCTGGCTAGTCGCCATTTTCACCAATACCCTGCTTCTAGAAACCTGATATAGTAATTACAATTCTCCCCTCTCCCTTTTCTCCCTCATGCACAATCCAAGCCCCTAATTAGTTATGCATCTACTCTTTACCACCCCTTAAATCAATCATCCCAATATTCTATTCCCCCAATTTTCTATGTTGCCAAATTACCAATACCCTCACCTGCTCCAAATCTCTACCCTCAATTCTGCTACCAAGACCTCACGAAATAGCCTCCTGCCACGTCATCGCCTGGCGACACCTTGCTTGCCGCCAGGCGAAGTAACAGTGCCTGCACGAACCAGGTTTCTTTCACACCTATGACAGCCTCCATCTTTTGTTCCAGTACTCAGTTCCACTACATCCATTTCCCCAGAAATGATCCCATCTCTATTAAGGACTAGTTTCCTGTTCTTAATTCAATGCATATAGACTCCTCGACCTTTACCCTCTTGAATTCTCCCAAATCGGTTTATTCACGATTATACCTAGAACATTGCCATACTTCGAATTCCAATTGATTTCCGCCCAATCAAACATTCAATAGCAACCAAACATATCAATTCCAATAATCCAATAGATTAACACGCAAACAGCATTTCAAATCACCAAAATGGAACGCAACAGTATCGCGCCGCCTGGCAGAAATTCATCGCCGCCAGGCGGTTCATGCCAAAACAAGAACAACACACCAGTCTGATGTGCCGCCTGGCGGTAGAGAATGAACCGCCAGGCGGTTTCTGGAAAAATCCAGAAACTTCAATACAACAGGGCAGAAACGACGCAGTGATCATGCTATGATTCAAGGCATTGTACAATTATTCGATTGCAATCAGAAAAACAATAAAACAACTCCCCTAACCTCTTATCCTCGTTCCAAACCCGAATTGTTAAATGTGCTTTGAAGCAAAACCTTCTCCTCTCTTGATTTGCACCCGTCACACCGTTCTTCCTCTCCAATTCCTCCCTACAATACGTCCACACCAGCTGCTCTCCACCCAACGCTCACACTCCTGTCTCAATACCCCTCCCCTTGCTAATTCTCTTCTTTTTCTTTACTCACTACCTTTCTAATTACCTCTTTTTACCACTAAACGAAAATTTAAATAAAATAAAGCTTAATGGTTAATTAAGCCCCCTCACATGCTACATCCAGCCCTCTGAATTACCTATTCATTGGCTGCTAGGGTTCTTAAACCCCTTCATATTCATGTTAATGAAAATTGGCAAAAAGAAAAATAGATTAGTTCTCAACAAGGTTTGAACCCATACTCATGCACACACCAAACCAATACCAAACCATTCAACCAACACATGTTTCATGATGACTCCCACAATTTTAAGGATTTATCATCATCCCTACGCATTCAATATATAAACACACAAAAATGCATAATTTAAATACCACCCAAGTGGCACACATAGGACTTGAACCCAAGTCCTCACACACAATCAAAGCACTCTCAACCACTTGAGCTAGCACTTTTCCATGTCAAAGTTCTTCACATTTATTACTTTAAATGTTCTCATTACCCATCCTATTTAAATAATTAATTAAATAGCTATTTAATTTTCCCGGGTCTCACAAGCGTCACCTTATCCACTAGTCCGTTATCTCCTCAGTTGGTCTCTTCCCGGTTGATACATTCGGCTTGGACCCAGGAGGAGTTATCTGCGGAAGGGACTCCAAAGCTCAAGTGAGTCAAAGCTCAAGTGAGTCAAAGCTCTCAAAAGGTCAAATCAAGTGATTAATGGAATAATGAATCTGTACCTTTAATTACTGGGGTCCACGTGTATTTATAGAGTATTAACTATGTTTGGTTATGTCATGGGTCGGGCCTTGGCTTGGGCCTTAGTTTGGGCTGTAAGTGGGCCTGGGCCCTAACCTAGGCCCTTAAGTGGACCCACTGAATACTAGGGGGGCTTTGATTTTGCTTAAGTATATTTGGATTGTCGGCCTAAGCCGACTACTTTCCTTGGCGGTTTGTGTTGCTCATGTGCTGTCTTAGGCAGGTTGTTCCTCTAGATGTTTAGGTTACCGGTTTAGGTCGGTTAGGCTTAGGCCAACCCGGCCTAGGCTGATTACTTGAATGCTTTGGTATATAGGCATCGTTTTATTACTATTTTGTTGAGTTGGCTTGGTGTGGTACAATGTCAAAATGAAAGAATGGAAAATCACAAAGAAAATAAAGTTGAGTTAGGACCTTGTAGTCCCCTTCATTTGCCATATTTCTGGTATCAGTTTAGAAGAACTCAAAAGTTAGAAATCTTAATTGTGTCAAACAATTATTCGATGTAGCTTCATTGTTGAACTGGTGGTCAGTATATATAGGGAAAAGAAAGTGGATAACAACACATTCATAATCTGAATATTCTACTGCTAATTGAAATCGATTTTTAAAAACATTTCATTCTTACATACTTTTACATTTTATATATATATATATATATATATATATATATATATATATATATATATATATATATATATATATATATATATATAATTACTAGCAAATTTTTGTTGTCACTAAACTGACAGATAATTACAAATAAATTGATAATAATTACTAATGAGTATTTTACTCATATATTTTTTATTGTCAGGAATGTATGATGTAGAAAATACCTAAGGTAGAAATGATTTTTAAAAGTGAGATTCAATTATTTTATTAATAAAAATCTAAGCTACAAAATAGAAAATTAATTCATCATTACAAGATGTTTACTTGTAATGTTTACTAGTAATGTAACCCCTTATAAAAGGCATTACAAGTAATTTGTTAGTAAACTTATTTTACCAATAAACTTTTACTATCATTAACAAATATTATCCTCAGTAATTTTGTTTGTACACAAAAATCTCTTTTAAATTGTTTGATCCATATGCAATGACATTTATTTTTGAAAAGCATTGACTTAAAAATTGTGGGTCGCAAGTGATTCTATTATTTTGATATAGCTTTTTCATAATCAGAATATTAATCTTTGTCAACTTATCTAAACCTCATTCGCACGAGGATTGATTTAAGATCTTTAGGGTTATAAATTTAAAAAATTAGTAAAAGAAAAAGTTAGATTGAAAAGTGGATGAAATTTTAATTTGGATAGAAGTTTAGAAATGTCAATATCTCGAGTTGTATAACTCAATTGAGATGATTCCAAAATGATGTGAAAGTTCACCTTCTAAACTTAATTTAGACTTAAGAATCACTAATTTTGGACGAGTTGAACCAGAGTTATGACCACGAGATAAATCTGAGTAGAATTAGATTTTTTCTGAAATTTGGGTGAAGAGGAACAGGGGTGAATAAGAAAGGTGGAAGGAAAGAATCACTCTTTCCAAAGGAGGCAACACACAAAGGATAAAAAGTCATTTGATACAACCAATGGTTATTGAATCGCTGAAGAACATCACTCTCACTAATATTTTTTAATAAAACTCAACTTGTGTTCATTAATAAAAATGGTTCAGTTATAGAAGTGTTAGCCATGAAAATTACAAAAGACTCACATTTCACTTAAGCTAATAATGATTCCACTACTTAATGACTAGTTTGTAACTAAAATGCGGCAACCCAAAAGTTATACAAAAGCATTAAGCTATGCATCCTATTGGTCTCTCAAAGGTTGATAACTAAGTTGTCAATTGGGTCCTTATTACTACTTGAAATAAAATCAAATGCAAAGTGACGCGTTAGTCCTTTTTCATTTGGGCCATAATGCAATTCATAACCTTGATCTTTTCTCTTTAAAACTTAGGCTTGTATTCAAATAATATGCACAACACTTGTTGGAGAACTTCATTTATATTTCTTGCTCTAACCTTTGTTATAGTTCTTTCATGTCATTGAAGTGGATCCTTACTATTACTCATTCATATGTCCGAATAAGGACTAGCTTGCATAATTTATTGTTTATCGTACATTATATGCAATTTCATATTTCTCGCTTACGGAGAGGACAATCATTTTCTGTATAAGCTTACCAATTTTGGGATTAGTGAAAGATATTATAATTGTTGATTATGTGACTAACTCTATTAAATATCATTTCTTTAGGAATAGATTGCCTTTACGTAGTTATATCTTTGTTTCTTGACTAATCGGGTTTTGTCTAGTTTCTGAGTATTTTATATCTTTTATTTTATTATATTATATGTCGCAAATTATTGATATAGCTTGTAGTGCTGATAAGATGGAATTGCATCTATATGATGTCTTTACATAAATTTTTTTTAAAAAAAAACTAATAAATTATTTGAGTTAAATAAATTATTCATATTTTTTAAAACAAAATAATAAATTGCAAAAAGTATTGAAAAACGGATGGTACTTAAATATTTTATTTTAAAAGTTATTTATTTGCAAAAAAAAAAAAGGTAAAACATTTTATAAAATTTACTCAAATATCGTTATTTTTTGAATGAAAATACTAAATAAAATTCAACGTCAAGGCTCCCATACTGCTATGTAGTTCAGTCACGGATCAAATCACCTCTCCCATACTGCTATAGATTTTTTGGACTTAGATAAATAGATATTGATCCAACCCGACCCAATTCGGTCCAACACTATTGTTAGAAACAACGATCACATCTCCGAAATGTTATTTGTTTTGGAGTGTGCAATTTCATCACAGTTTTATTTTTAAAAGATGTTTCGTAGGATGAAGAGAGAAAAAAATAATTTAAAATACGTTTAACTTTGACTCTTAAACAATATGAAACTTATCAGATGTAAACAAATATTAATATGTTAAATATATTATGATATTTAGAATCTTGTTGAATATAATAAATTATTATATCATATCAAGTTATTTGAGTCGTTCGGTAAGAGAATTACTTAAAAAATACAATTAGTTCAAAATATATCGAGGATTCACTTCAAAAATGTTCAAACTTAAGTGATTAAGACTGAGTAACCAAATATTTTATGTCAAGTAGGTATCCCACACTTTATCGAATCGATCGTATTTGATAGTTTGTTACCATTTTGCATTATATATGCTTTCATATACATTTGTGGTGTAGGATTTAGGGATCACAATTAAGGGTTTGTTTTATAAATGATTTTACAAATACTAATTTCTTTCAATCATTAATTTAAGTGTAAGTTAAGTTTATGAAACTTGTATATAATCTTTTTAAAATTAAACTTTAATTATTTCATAGGTAACTATAACTTGTAAAAATATATTTTATTTTTATCTTATTCCTTTATTTAAGAAATCCCTACATTGGTTCGTATCCATCATGTAACAAATCTTCAGATGAAGGCATTAAAATAAATGTATAACAGTTTTGAAAATATCAAATACATAAAATACATTAAAATAAAAAAAATTATTTATAAATTAATTTACATATATAGAAAAAACAAATTGGGGACCAAGAAATGCCTATTGCAACATACCCATCTACAATGAAAAAACTAAAATTTGAAAAATTTTCATGTATGCATATTTTCTTAGTTGATTGTTCAATTTTCAAGTTAAAAATGCACAAGTGAAATACGATTTTTTTTAATATTTAAACAAATATAAGTTTTTAGTACACAAATCATACCCAATAAAAAGTAATAAGTAGAAGAATTTAGAGAAATTCAATGAATTGAAAAGAAAAGGTCTATGTTTGTGATCCACACATGTTAACGAGATTGGTCTTGAACACATATAAAAATGTAACTTATTTTGTTGAATTGAGGTGTGATGATATAGGCAATAATAACCACGAAAGCTAAAAAGAAAAGGGGTTTGGATTTATTCGAGAGGTCCATCAAAGGTCTTGGAACAAGTTGTAGGTTGTTGAACTTCCATCAAATCTGATGAATCAGAAGATAGCTTATGAGCTTCTTGAAACAGCCATTGGTTGTCTTTAGAAGAAACCGTACCATCAATTACGATTTCTGTTCAACCTAAACCAAAGGAACATCGACCCATCTAAAGAATGGTCACAACCTTCACCATTTGTCGATTACTAGTATGTGGTCCATTTTGTATGTGACGTTCGTGTTTTTAACCTTTTGCTCGCAGTATTCATTTAACTTAATTAACTTTTTAATATAAATTTCAATATTTTTAATTAAACTTTTGTTTTATGTTAAGTACCCAAAATTCTTTTTTGGATTTTTTAATTAAGTAGATGTTGTTTATACTTTTGCTATGTGGGTGACGTGTTTCTGATTATTTTGCTTATACTTGTATCCAAGTATTAATAATAGATGTAAGATATAAAATTACACAAGAAACTTCTATTGTATTAATTGAAATATATTTGATATAAAGATCATCATTGTGCTTCTTGATGATTTTCATGTCACCATCCATTGTGATTAAAGAACTATTGTTGTTATCACCATTAATGTAAGCGGTAACGAAGATCCTTTTATCCAACACTTATATTGTTTTACTTTAATTGTAATTTATATTAATTACAAAATCTCTCATTTCTTAATATGTGAAGACAACTAAGGAAGTTGATAGAAAAAGATAATACTTATATGTCACTCAATTTAAAAACTTAAAAATAGAAATTCAATTAAAATAAAAAAAAAATTGTAAGTATTCTATAGAGAAAAAAATTCTTAATAAAAACTCCATTGAAAAGAAATATCAACTTAAAATTTAGTTAAACTTAAATTTAATTTAAAATAAGGATGTAATCAAAATCTTTTCAAGCAAAACTTCGAAGTGTATATTTTGAGTTTGGACAGATATTCCCATTAAACCTTAACCTTTAAAAGAATCGATTTTTATCATAAACTAATATTTTTGCTCGTTCATTGTATAAATGTATGCTTTTTATATAATTATGATTGAGTTATATTAAATATATACTCTTAAATATAAATATATTAGAATAATTTCTCCCTAAATACTTCTAAGGAAGAAATAAAATAATGCTTTCATAAGCTAAATTAACTTATGCATGATGAAATGTATTTTTTTTTAAATTTCTCATCAATTTCTCTCAAATAAAATTTATAAATTCTTCATATATAAAATGCTAGTTTTGTAGAGGAAGTTATTTCCCTCTGATTTTTTTCATCTAAATATATGTTTACGAAATTTTTTACACAAACATATCCTATGATATAAAATCTATTTCCTAAATTAAAATGAATATATATATATATATATATATATATATATATATATATATATATATATATATATATATTCTATATTTAATAATTA
>Ga0214545_1009253_pt1 | contig 15119 bp, 8 predicted proteins | sample CNSS4metaG_FD_160064 | JGI IMG/M metagenome (GOLD analysis project Ga0214545, IMG submission 160064) | Root nodule microbial communities from cowpea collected in UCLA plant growth center, Los Angeles, California, USA - CNSS4 | ecosystem: Host-associated > Plants > Roots > Nodule | place: USA... | reverse complement strand
ATAAATCTGGAAAGAAATACAGCTGATGCTGCCACAACAGAAGGCAAAAATCTTAAACAATCATAATCCAGCAAACTTAACTCAGCAAGATACTGACTCAAAAATTCAATCTGTGAATTTGGAGTCATCTCATGATCAGAAGCAACATCAACAAACCGCCTGAGAAAGGTGTTCACAGTAGGATTTCCCATTTCAAACTTGAGTGACTGTAATATGTCAGCTTCCATCTTAACTACCTCTTCCTTGTCATATGTGTGATCGGTGATACTGCAAAAGTCGTCCACACAGGGTGGATCGATTTCCTCGTACTTGGATGCAATGAGCATGGAGGAAACACCCAGCAACTGAAGTCTGGATTTAGTGACAGGATTAACAGACAAAAACCTATCAATGTATGAAACAGAGAGATGAAGAGTGTCCGGGAGAAGCTTGTACTCCTCACCCACTTCTACTAACCAATCCACCAAGATTCCTCTCATGGTTGGCGTAAACAGTTTCTGAACTTTCTCAATGTAGTCAACAATTGGTCTTCTCTTTTTCTGCATCTCCATCTCATGAAGATACTCGTAGACATCGGAAACAAGAGATTCACCTATATGGGGGGAAGAAGAGTGGGTGGTTGTGGGAGATGGCTTCTTGGCATCTTGCAATTTCTCTTTGGGAGGATTTTGAGCGAAGGAAACCCTATGCCTTTTGGGGTGTTGTTTTTGGACCAAGACTATACTGTTTGCCTTTCTCTTTGAAGCGGCACGAGTCTCCATCTTGTTCCTTCTGAGGCGTGAATTTGGAAGAGAGGGAGAGAACAGACAGATGGAAGAAGATGAGATTGGAGTTTTGGGTGAAGAAGAAAGATTGTTGACATGTTTATGTATAATGGGTAGACAATGCAAGGAAGGTTCGAAAATGAAATCGAAAATGAATCGGTGTGTCTGAAAATTTCGAGTTTTGGCGTCACTGAAAATTTCATTTTGGTTCGAAATTCAAAGGTACGATGGTTTAGGGTTTCTTTAGGAATATAAGAGAATTTTTCACATGGCGGCGCCCTCTTCTTCTCCGCCTTTTGCCTTTAAATGTGGAAAGTGATAAATATTTTATACTTTAGGAGAAAATTATACATTAATAGGAAATATTTTACAAAGGTTATATAATATCAAAATTTTTTATTCAAAGACCTGTTTGTAAGATTGGAATTTTTAGTGAAAAAATTATAAATAAAAAATTGAAATAATTACTTCAATATCTTTTATCGATCTTAGGAAGTTTTACAAATTTTCTATGCAATTATATGTGAAATTTATTTTTATTTTAAATTATTGAGTTTTTTAATATTTTATTTAAAATATAATTTAATTTGTGTTAAGTTATAAACTTTTTATCATATAACCTTAGGGATGTCTAGTGAAAAAATGTCTATAAATTTTGTTAAAAAAATATATTGCATACTTTAAATCGAAAGATGTTATATACTAAAAAATAACTTTATCAATAGTGGTGAAAGATAATCATGACAGTCAATCCTCCTTTATATAAAATTAATGAATAATGAAAAATGTTAAATTATATTATCTAAAAATCAAATAATAGTTTGACTGTAAAAATAACTTCGACAAAAATTTAATTACTGTTGTTGAAAAATAACTGAAAATAATCTTAATTAGTGTAAAGAAAATCATGACTGACATAATGTTGACCAAAAGACCTAAATAATTAATGATTAAAGAAAATCTTAGCATTATATATATCAACTTGATGATACTTAAATCTGAATTAAGTAATTAAGTTGACGACATGTCGTTATATGGATGACGGAGATAAACATTGTACAAGGGAATAAAGGTTTCTGGTTGTCATTAAGCAATCAACACCAAATGACTTTTGTACCAAATAATAAGTCAAAGTACAAGATTCGCCATCAAATAATGCACACTTAGTAGAAAGTAGACAACCTTTGATAGACTTATTCAGTGATGCCAAGACAAAGTTCTAGTTGTCATCAACTGGTAATATTACTTGTACAAAAATGCACAAAGATAAATGATGACATGAAAATGGTGATAAGGGAATCCCGTATTTTCCTCTGCTAAACAACCCTTTCAAATATATGTCCAGTAGCACACTATCATATATGCAGTACAAATGAATTCCCCTACGAAATATGATAGTTTAACAAAACAAAAAAATTGACAAATTTTGACAAACGTATTAATATGGTAAAAAAAAAATAATATTTTATTTTTTTATTTTGATTAAAAAATAAAAAAATTATTTATTTAATTCTGTTTGTGAAAATTTTGTAAACTTTATCAAAAAATTATTTTCCATTTAAAAATAAGAAATTGTGTGAATTTGGATAAGACCTTTTATCCCAGTTTCGATTTCAGGAGGATAAAGACCGTAAACAGTGTTTCTTCTAAATGAACGGTTTGTTCCTCCATAGAAAGTCCTTGAAGTCCAGTTATGCCCCGAATCAGTTCCTTCATAGAAAGTCCTTGAAGTCCAGTCATGCCCCGAATCATGTACGGCGTAAGACAAAAACAAAAAAATGTTAGATTACAAAGTTCCTTAGTTCATAAATTTCACAAGTGAAGAGTAAACTTAGAAGTTCATTTAAAGCTGAAAAGCACCTGGAATGCAACCACCCACTGATTTCCAAAAGGGTCATCTTTTATTCCATCGTAGAATTGTTGGAAACATTGAACGAAAGCAACCCCTTCTTGTGAATCCATCAAAATGCTCAGAGCATGTAGAACAAATTTAGGATTGTTCACGACATGTCACAGTCTAGTTCAACATAAAGAGCATTGCTCATCGATCCAGACACTCTTGCCTGCACATATAAGTTATTAATTCAAATTAATAACTTATGGTTGAATTAAAAAAAATGAGAATCAAAACTTACCAACACATTCATAGCTCCGACTTTGTAATTGTGATGGTAGTGTGGTCTCTTCTCTCTTGATACATTGATTAAGTGTGGCAACCCATCATAAAGACCTTTCTTCTTTTCTAATATAACCTGTTCATATGGCATATAAATAACTGCTTTCTTGTTCTTTAGACGTGCAAGCACCAAAACTTCCATTGGAACAGATATTGGAAAGATGTATGTAAGATTTTGCTGTTTGAACAGATATTGGAAACATGTTGTTCGTATAATGAAATATTACTTTTTGATCTTCTAATTTGACCGTCTATAAATTTGGCAAGCAATAAATAGAAAAGAAGTAAAATGGGTAGTGTAAAATTACATTTATGGAAAGATAAACACTTCAGACATGTTCGTATCACTTGGTGTTGAGAATGACGATCCAAGTGAAGGTGAATTAGGATTCACATATGAAAGCAAGTAACCATGGAAAACTGAAGTTGTGGGATGAGAAAACTCGGTTACTAAGAAGCAAGAGGAGGAGGAACAAAATCAAGGTATCTATCACTCTTTGAGATGTTCGTTCGAGCCAAACTTTTTCATAGAGAAGGAGATCATGTTCTTGTTTGGCCACTGAGCAAAGTTGAAGAAACTAGAACAATTGCACTATTTCTTGTCGCCTAGAGATTTGAGATTCCCGAGACAACGATCAAATAAATGCAGAAGAGTAATGTTGTGTAACCTGTAGTGTTGAGACTATAAGAAATTTATTATGAGAAGTGATAGACATCTACTTAATAAATATTCATGTAATCAATAACTTACGATGTTTATTTGTTTATTTTATTTTCTAACATAGAATGTGTAACATCCCATTGTTAGCAGCTTAAAACTAATAAAAATAGAGAGTTTTATCATAGTTCCAAAATAGATAATTTAGTGTACACAATATATTAATACAATAATCAGTCTTACAAAAGATATGACTATAAAAATATATCACTTATACACTTAAACTAAACTAATAAACTCTATACTTAAATTGACCACTACTAAAGCTCTCACTGAAAAGCCTCCTTCTCAACCTAAAACAATGGCTCGTCATCCTCCAGAAGTATCTCTGACACTGTAACCACGTCTGCTCCCACCCCACCGAAAAAGTGATCATCGCAAAAGAAAAACATACAACATAAGACAGAAACACAGAAAGCAAGGGTAAGCTAATGTAAACAAGAAAATTTCATATGAAAACTTAACTCAGTTTACCAACATAACACATATAGGCATACATATAAACAGAGATACATTTGACATTAAACTCAATTATTCGGATACATGCCAATGACATCGGATCTCTCGGTGGCTTGCACTTGTGTGTGGTTCCCAACTCTGCAGAGTTTGGTTTAAGACCTGTGAAAAATTAATTAATTAATTAATAAATGAGGGTAGTGGAAGCCTTTATGACATTTAATTCTGACATGTACCATGTGGAAAAGTACTACTTCAAATGGTTGAAAATACTTTATTGTGTGATAAGACTTGGGCCCAAGTCCTATGTATGCTAATTATGTGCTATTTAATTTATAATTATTTTAATAATGTGCTGGATCATGATGATTATGCATTGATTTGACATGGGCATGGTTATGAGTTTGAACCTTGGTAGACCCACACTAAACTATCTTTTTGCTAGAATTATTTTTGGCATGAATATCAAAAGTCATAAAACCCTAGCAGCCAAGGGAGGGCTGGAAAACCATCATAAGACAAGTATTGAATGACCATTAAGCTAAGTTAAATGCCAATTTTCGTTTTAGAACATTAACCTATAATTAAGGCACCATTAAAAGACCAATTTAGGTGAGAAGAAAGGTTTTTTGTATTGTCATTGTTGCATAGGAAGAAAAGCACGAATTCAGAGGATGTGGTGAGAATTGAGTGTAATTGGGAGCTAAATTGAAGGGGAGTGCTAGGCGGCCTAGTGATCAAAGAGGATCTCTCAAAGTCTCCAAGTTAAGCTAAAAGAAACCATGTTAGGGGAGTTTTACGTGTTAAATTTAGGTTTAAGCATGAATTGTATGATAAATATATTGTGATTATGCATGAACCCTTATGCATTTTTTAAATTTTGTGTTTCTAGAAATTTCCAGAAACTGCCTGGCAGGCTATGAACTCCCCGCCAGGCGACACATACCATTTTTTGTGTTTTGCTAGGTTCCTACGAGGAATCGCCTGATGGTGAAGCCCTATACCGCTAGGCGACACAAGCCTACAACCCAATTATGGGTTTTTCTTGATGAACTGCCTGGCGGTGATGAACAACCTCCAGGCAACACAAGTCGAATTGACTCGATTTTGATGTACTGTACGTTCCGGGGTAGTTCTGATAGGGGAAAAAGGAAGTCCTAAGTATTTATGAATGATTTGACGTGTTACATGGTCGAATTACGTGTGGTTGGAGGTTAAATTTGAGAAAATTGCTATGAACAACCATTTAGGGTTGAACATTTAGGGATTTTTATGATTCGAGTACAATTATTGTGAATTAGTATTGGAACTGTGCTGGGTATAGTTGAGTTTGAATATTTGGGTCTCGGTTACCATGCTCATGTACGAAATAGTGAAGATAGGTAGAGGAAAAAATGTAGGAGGGCAGTGCAGGTGCAGAAATTCTGGGAGTTTGCCCAGAACTGCATGCACCGCTTGACGACATGGAGCTTGCCGACAGGCGCCATCATAGTGGCCTGAGTCTTGACGTGGTCGTGAGAGTTATTGATGGTTCTGAACTTTTAGTGAATCAAGTTCATGCTACTTGGGGAATTGGAAGCAGTAATGGAATAGAAGCATGGATGATGATATGTTGGAGTTAAAAGTGTAACTTCTAGGAATTGAATGGAAGAGAACTATCATGGTAGTGCAATAAGAATTGCAGTTCGAGTGAGACATAAGTGTTCAATAACATATGGTAATATTAGTCATAATAAGACGTTGCTAGAGTAAATATGGGATTGTAAGAGTAATTGGATTTGTCAAGTTGGAAGGATGAGGTACACATGAGTAGGCTATGGTGGTTATGCCATACAAAATTTGGTGGAGACTTAATTAACAATTGGATAATTAATAGAGGGTAAGGGCATGAAGCTAATAGTGTTATTTTTTATTTAGCAATGTTGAACCTAAGACTTGAATCAATGGAATATAAGTGAATAAAGGTAAGAAGGTATGTGTATGCCAAGGAATACAATATATAGACCATTGAGTACTGAATAGAGTGGTAATAGATACTCTGGAGGTGTGCAAGTACGTGACTGAAAGTTAGTAATTTAACGAAGTGCAGAAAAACCAGAACAGTTGATGCATTGGTGTGGCGCCTAGCGGCATGGTTCATACCGCCAGGCGATAGGCATTGTTCTAGGGGGTTGGTGTGAAGCAAGGCGCCTGGAAGCAGAGATATTCCTGCTAGGCAATAATTACAGGAACAATGAGTGTAGAGGTGCCTGGCGCTTGGCGGTACGCGTCCTCCGCTAGCGGACTGGAAGCGCATTGTGCCTGGCGACTCGTGTGTTGCGCCAGGCGATACTGTGAGGCAAAGTGCTTTGTTTGTTTTGGTAGTGCGTGATCTACAAGGTTTTGGTTGGTGATACTTTAAAGGTCGGCTTGTTGGTGTTCCTTGAGTTGTGGCTTGGAACGTATCCTTTGAGTTGTGACTCGGGATAGGGGTTAAGCACGTTGCATTCCTTGAGTTGTGGCTCGAAATGACATCTCATGAGTTGTGGCTCGGGATGACGGATGAACACGAGGAACTCTTGAGTTATGGCTCGGGTTGGCGAGTGTTGCCAGTGTGAGTGTGCACGTTGTGGCGTGTACGGATGAGTCCAGTTAGATCGCCTTCCTCAGTATTAAGTTGACGAGTTTGGTAGTCTTGGGACGTTACGAATGTCATTCGTAATAGGAACTCCACCTGGCGTTATGGTGTGTGATCCGTAACAAGGTTTCCCGCACGTGCTCTACCAGTTGTGGCTGGTAGGTGTGGCAGCAAGACACCTTGAGGTACTCATCAGAAGACGTAGACCACAATTGAGATGGTGGTGGCCATGTGTGTGAAATCAAAGGATATGGGTTCCTTTGGTGTGATTGAAATTATATGATTTGTATGCATATGTTTTATTCTGTTAGCTCACCTTATCTACTTGTGTTTGGCGATGATCGTGTACGCGGTACACGTGAGTAGATGATGTTGCAGGTGGATCTGGTGATGCATAGAGCCGGAGTAGGGCTAGCATGGGAGTTTCTATTTAGAGTTTTATGTTTTATGATTTTGGAATAAAAATTGTAGACCTTATCGTTTATGGATATTTATGTGAATTTTTATAAGTATGGATTTTGACATAGATTATGAGGAAGTAAATGTTTAAATTCCTGCATTTTTGGGAAAAGATTTTCATTAAATGAAGTTGATTGTTTATTTCTTTATTTTATTTATTTAAATCCATAATATCCGGTCGGGATGTTACATTTGGCCTCAAGGGTTATCACCCAACCTCTCACAAGATAAATCCCCTTCGTGCCTAGGACTTGATCCAGTCCAGAGACTAGGACCTCCTACTACTCCTCACAACATAATCCATTATGCTCTATCTGAGCGTGAATGATTATTGGAGTTTCAGGAGACCAACCAATACCAAGTCCTTATGTCATTGCATACACTAAAACACCACTACATAGAACTTCTCCTTGAAATTCCTTAAACATCACAACTTCGCATGCTCACACAACATTTCATACCAAACTCGTCGATTTCAGTCTCATTACATCACATAAAACATACATGATATCAAACTTCTTTAAGGAGTAAATTAATCAATCAATCATTGAAGCAACCAAGTAATTTAAAATCAATTTGCTGTCAATCTCACTCAAGCTGCAGAGCTCTCGCTCAGACGACAGGAGCCTCTCGCTCAAGCTAAAAGCTCTCTCGCCTGAGCGAGATTGAAAACAAAGAGCACTGGAGCATCCACGAGTCCTCGCTTAAGCTAAACCATCTCGCTTAGGCGAGATCACTCTCGCTCAAGCGGAAGGCCTTCGCTCAGGCGACAACTCGCGACAGAGAGTAGGGACGAGCTTCTGCTATTCTCGCTTAGGCGAGAGCTTCTCGTTTGGGCGAAAAACCACTCGCTTAGGCGAGCACAACAGATCCCCACCTACACTCACTCATGCAAAGCTAGAAAACATTACCAAACAAACATGCAATCAACTCCACAACACACAAACGCCAATCCAATACATTTCAACACTCAATTTCCAGCAAAAATCAAGCAAATCATTTTTAAGTCTTTGAGTTCTAGCTTTCTTTACCTGTTATCCTGCTTAAACATTTTTTATAGACGTCAACGCCTTAAAAACGTCAACGCCTCTAACTCCACAGGATGCTCTATCTACACATAGAAACATTACAAGAATGATTAGGACATACCGTTATGATCACTGATCAACAAAGACTCATACTGATGATTAAAACGTCGCATGCAAGCGAAAGAGGGCTCGCATGCAACAAAAAAAGACTAAAAGGATAGTGGAAGCTCAACTTACGCGAATGGAGAAACTGATCGGTCCAATTTGAAGAGCTCACCAAGAGGATCAATCCTACGGTCTTGGTTCTCCGATCAGACGACCAAAGAAACAAAACCTCTAGAGAAAAGTCAGAGAACTCTAGAAAAGTGGTTTCTAGAGAGATAATGTGTTTTAAAAATAATAAAACTCGTTTATAATAATTCTATTTATACTAAAACTATTTAATATTAAAATAATTGAGTTTTACTATTCTTAAATTATTGTCACTTTTAAAACGTTATTTTCTAGAATCTTACGTAATACTAATTAATATATATATATATATATATATATATATATATATATATATATATATATATATAAAATATAATGTTTTACTTAGAAATAGTTTATTAAGGAAATTGTTTCCTCATGGATTGACTCTCAGTTTTATATAGTAATACTATGATGTCTTCGGCTACTATTTATTATTCAGCAGCTGTTACCTCAACTACTTATGTACAATGAAGGATGCTGCATTGCTCATTAATGGTTTGGACAATGGGTCATCAAAACAGGTTGTGTCAAAATCTTGTAGTTTAGTTACTGTTGCTATAAAAAACTTAGAATACCCATGACAGAAAAAGAAATTATTTATGAATATTTAACTCGAGAGTTAGTGTTATCATATGTCAAATATCATCATTGAGTTAACAGGTGGATATTCCAAACATATTAGTATTAGAGAGATGATATTTTAACAAAGCTTTTCTGACAAATTTTGACAAATAAACATTTTCTTTAATATTGTTTCAGACATGCTAGATATATTTTATATAAGATTTTGTTCTTTTTCTTAATGTTGTTTCACATAATTTGTGTAAGAATTTTAAAAAGAAGAAAAAAGAGAAATAAAATTATTTAAGAGTATAAGTTATTTTGTAGATATTATTTTACACTTTAAAAAAAAATAGGATAGTCTAATTTTAATCTAGAGATTTCTTTTCATTATTACTCTTTCTTTCGTATAAATTCACCTCGAAAAACTTGCCACCGATCATGAGTTGTCGTCATCTACATAAACAAATTCGAATCGTTTCATAAAACTCTTTGGAAAAGAATTATCCAAGAAATAGCATGAACAAGGAAGAAATAACTACTTACTTCTTCTCACATTTTCCAATCAATTACGGTAAGAATGATACGTGGAGGGTATTTCAGAGGTGGGGAAGGGTATCAGAAGTTTTTATACCAAGAAGGCTTGATAAGTGGGGGCACAGGTACGGGTTCGTTCGCTTCTATGATGTTAAGGAAATTCAAAAACTACAACACGACCTTGACTCCATCTACATTGGCTCTACCAAACTGCATGTAAATATACCAAGATATGCTAGGAAAGATGTGAATCTTCGGCTACAGCAAACCAAATCTTCAGTGGCTAACAAGGCAGTGAAAATTAGATCAGAATGGAGGGAGGTTAAAAAACACTTAACATACGCTCAAGCTACAAAAGGTTCTGGAAACGAAGTTACACAGAAGAACAAACAAGTGAAAGGAATAAGCTTTGAGGCTAAGGAGGTGGATGTTAAATGGCTGGAGGGTAGTTATATTGGCAGAGTCAGCAACTGTGCGAGAGTTGATCTAATTAGTGAGGAAGTGGAATCAAGCAGTCAAGGCCGATTAAAAGCAAAATACCTTGGGGATAACACACTGTTGCTGCAAGGTAGTTCTGGAGAGGAGGTTGTGAAGCTTATAGAGGAGAACAAGGAGTGGTGGGAAACGAACTTTGACTTGATCACACCTTGGAATTCTACACAAGCCATGCATAACAAGTTGGTTTGGGTAAGATGTAGGGGTTTACCCCTTAATCTATGGTCTGAGGAATGTTTTAAAAAGATCGTAGCACCAATAGGATCCCTGGTATCCATCGATGAAAGCACACACGCTTGGGAATGCATAGAGTTTGCTAGATTGACGATAAAGGTCCCCATCTGGTGCAGAGCGTGGATGGTAGTTAACATGAGCATCAATGGCCAAGAATACAACGTAGCATTGGAGGAGGAATTTAATGGAGACACACACCCACTATGCTGCTGTGCAAAAGACACTGACTCTTCCTCTGTGAGCAACTTCTTCAATGCGGGAGAAGGGAAACATAGCTCAGATACAGAGTGGAGCGATAATGACTCCCAGTTGAATAATATGCGATGCGCGGTGTTGGATGAGCGTACAGTTCTTTCTCCGACAACCGACGACAACGGGAGACCCCAAAAGCAGTCGGCGATGCAAAGTGGTAACGGTAATGTGATCGTTTATGACCGTTGTGCTCTTTTAACAAAAAACAGAAACTATGCATCAATGCCAGAAGCATCTCCATCTGTGCCAAACAAAGACTTCCATTTTGATGACAACACTGCTACACTTTTGCATGGTGGGCATTATGGCAACTTGGAAAAGTTATCTAGTGGTGGCCCACACGTTGACCTAGTACTAACTCCAACAAAACCATGCCGCGAAAATGAAGCTCAAATAGACGTAATGGGCCAAACTAACGTAACAAGCCCACTTTCAGTCGTAAATAGCAGCAGCTCAAATGAAGAATGTGCACTCCGTTGTCGGTCCAATGAGGTAGCAGATGATACAACAGGAGAATTTTTATTGGCCTCTGGAAGCTTGGCAATTGTGGAACCTACAAAAGGTGAACACCACATTCTATCAAACACGAGCACACCGGTTGACACCTCTCACCAAGCGTATGTCCTGGAGCGCTATAATACATCTTCAACCAACCATATGATTCTCATTAATGAGGAAAAATTGGATCCTTTGGAATTCTCGGTCAGAAGGCAATTCTGGATAGGAGAATCAAGTGGAAAAGCACAACAAAAATCGAGCAGCTTAACGAAGGAGGGTAGGCAGGCTTACAAGCGAAAATTAATCAGGTCAGTGGTCCAATCTATATGTAATTCACTCTTTGATGAAAATATACCAAACTGCAATAAATTGTTTTGGTCTAACCAACAAGCTTCGAGTGGTTCGGAGTCTGTAAAGTTGTGGGAATTAGCAAAGGAATTAGGCGCAACATTTTCAGGAGAGGAAGAACAAATTATTAAGGAATTAGAGAATATGGAATCTAGAGATAAGAATCAGGCGAAAGGGAAAGTAGGGGGAAATTTAGTTAACTATGAAAATTATTAGCTTAAACATTAGAGGATTAGGAGGGGGCACAAATGGAAATATCTAAAAGGACTTATAGATAGCAACGCAATTGATATGTTATGCATCCAAGAGACTAAGTTACAAGACTTGCAAAAGGTTAGTTGTTATAACTTGTGGGGTGATAATAATATAGACTGGTTGCATAAACAAACGGAGGGTAATTCAGAAGGAATTCTAACAATTTGGCATAAAGAGAGGTTCAAATGTACAAGACAAGTCATTGGAAATTTGTATGTAGGAGTGTTTGGTGATTTTTTTAGAAACACTAAAGAAAACCCAATCCTTGTGGTTGTGTTCAACGTGTATTCTTCTAGTGTCATTACTGAGAAAGAAGAATTGTGGAAGGATCTAACCTTAATAAAAGCAGCGAACGTGTGTAAGTCATGGTGTATATTGGGTGACTTTAATGCAGTGAGAAAAAGTAGTGAAAAAAAAAGGTTTAAACTCAAGAGGCTATACAACGATAAGAGAAGTGGAAGGGTTCAATAATTTTATAGATACCTCAGAACTGATCGATGTACCTCTAATAGTGGAAAAGTATACATGGTATAGGGACAATGGAACAACTAAAAGCAGAATCGACAGAATAATGATCTCAATAGAGTAGCTCAACTATTGACCGGATAGTAAACAATACATTCTAGGCAGACAAGTATCTGATCACTGCACTATACTTTTAAAACCTGTTTCAATTGACTGGGTACCTAAGCCTTTCAAAACGCTAAACATGTGGAATTCTGATCCGTCGTTCAAACTGGCGGTCAAGCGGTCCTGGGAGTCGTATATTGGGAAAGGGAACCCATTGACAACTATAAAAAAGAAGCTAAAAAAGCTCAAGTACGACTTAAAATCCTGGAACAAGGAGGTTTTTGGGCTAATTGGCACTAAGAAACAAAACCTTATAATGGAAATAAGGGACCTTGACAAGAAGGACGATGAAAGTAGCTTAGAGGATGTGGAAAAGCTCAGAAGAATGAACCTGTTGTGCGAACTAAAAATGCTATTACAAAAGGAAAGCTCACTAATGAATCAAAATGCAAGAATTAAATGGATGCAACAAGGGGACATAAATTCAAAGTATTTCCACTCTAAAATTAGATGGAGGAGAATTAAGAATGAACTCAAAGGGGTGGATGTGAATGGCATGTGGTGTGAGGATCCAAACAAAATTCGAGAGGAGGTAAGGTCGGCCTTTGAAATTCGTTTCACAGCTCCTAACAGCATACACCTAAGCCTTCACCATATTGAGTTCCCAACCATTTCTGAAGATGATAATAGGTCTTTGATAATGGAAATAGAGGAACACGAGATAGTGGAGGCAATAAATCAATGTGGGAGTAACAAAAGCCCTGGTCCGGATGGATTTAATTTTTGTTTCATAAAACAAAATTGGGCTACCTTGAAGAATGATGTGTGTCAAGCGATAAAATGGTTCCACAGTACTGGTAGAATACCAAAAGGTTGTAATGCCTCCTTTATAGCTTTGGTACCCAAGAAACAAATCCCCTTAGGAGTGGATGACTATAGGCCAATATCGTTGGTGGGATGTGTGTACAAGATAATATCAAAGATTCTTGCAAACAGACTGAAGAGGGTACTACCTAAGATCATTGACTACTCTCAATCTGTGTTTCTTAAAGGAAGAGGTCTTATGGATAGTATACTGGTAGCCAATGAAACGATGGAAGAATACAGGACCCAAAAAAAGAGACTAGCTATAGTCAAGGTTGATTATGAAAAAGCTTATGATTCGGTAAGCTGGGACTTCTTATACAACATGATGGCTAGACTCGGGTTTTGCCAAAAGTGGATTCGATGGATCAAGGAATGTATGGAATCATCCTCAGTGTCAGTGCTGGTGAATGGAAACCCTACCAAAGAGTTTGTCCCAACTAGGGGTCTTAGACAAGGAGACCCTATGGCACCATTCCTATTTCTCATTGTAGCAGAGGGCTTAGTAGGGCTGGTAAGACAAGCTGTCAAGAAAGGTCTGTATTGTGGAGTTCTAGTAGGTACTCAAGGGACTAAAGTGGGGTTATTACAGTTCGCTGATGACACGTTATTCATTTTTGATGGAACTACTCGTAGCGCTTATGTAATAAAAGCCATTTTAAGATGTTTCAAATTGGCGTCTGGTCTTAGGGTTAACTTCTGCAAAACTAGTATTGGGGGGCTAGGTTTAGACGCCATTCATTTAAACAACCTCTCCAGCATTCTGAACTGTAAGCATATGAAAATCCCATTCTTGTACCTAGGTTTGCCAATTGGGGGGGACCCAAGGAAGAAACAGTTTTGGCAAACAATTGTCAGCAAAGTCAAAAGTAGGCTATCAAGTTGGAAAGGTAAACTCTTGTCTATGACTGGTCGGGTTTGCCTTATCAAATCAATAATATCAGCACTACCGTTGTACTATCTATCCTTCTTTAAAGCACCTAAATGCGTGTGTGATGAGTTAAAGAAAATCCAAAGGAACTTTCTATGTGGTTGGAGCATTGAGGATAGGAAAATAGCCTAGGTTCAATGGGAAAACATATGCAAACCAAAGGAGGAAGGAGGTTTGAGAATAAGAGAAATTAGGAACTTCAATATAGCACTTCTAGCAAAATGGAAGTGGAGATTAGGCATGGAGGACAAAGGCCTGTGGAGAGAGGTGCTAGAATCAAAATATGGGTCATGGGGGAACCTTAATGAAATTGTCATCCCGAAGTCTGCTTCAAGGTGGTGGAAAGACATCCATAAGGTTTGTGGAAGCTCAACACAAGGAGCATGGTTTGAAAACTGTAAAGATTGGGTGATAGGAGAAGGGGACAAAGTACTATTTTGGGAAGATCTTTGGGTGGGGGATGCACTACTTAGCTCAAGGTTCCATAGGTTATATCTAATCTCAGAAAGTAAACAAAGTCCCATAACTAGAGTAGGACATTAGGTCGACAACACATGTGTTTGGGAATTGGTATGGAGGAGACAAAGACGTGTTTGGGAGCAAGCTATGGAAGCACAACTCTATCAGCTAATTAATAGTCGTACATTTAGGAAAGGGAATCTGGATACTTGGAGTTGGAAGGAAACCGCAGAAGGAGCATACACTGTAAGGTCTGCATATATGAAGTTGATAGGTAGCTCCGAAGGGGAAAGCGACAAGGTGTTCACAGAGTTATGGAGTATAAGAGTGATTTCGAAGGCACAATTATTTGGGTGGAGGCTACTCTTGGATAAGTTACCGACAAAGGATAAATTATCGGTGAAGGGAGTCCAATTACAACACTCTTTGTGTGAGTTTTGCCTAGATTGTGAAGAGAGTGCATCACACCTATTTTTCTCTTGTTCAATGTCTCAAAAGGTGTGGAAAATATTTGATAGCTGGATAGGGGTGAGCTCAGTGCATCACAACCAAGCTAGGATACACTTTCAACACTTTCATATGAGTAGCTTGAACACTAGGCAAAACACAATGTGGAAAGGAATGTGGCTGGCTATAGTTGGG
>Ga0214545_1009247_pt1 | contig 15123 bp, 8 predicted proteins | sample CNSS4metaG_FD_160064 | JGI IMG/M metagenome (GOLD analysis project Ga0214545, IMG submission 160064) | Root nodule microbial communities from cowpea collected in UCLA plant growth center, Los Angeles, California, USA - CNSS4 | ecosystem: Host-associated > Plants > Roots > Nodule | place: USA... | reverse complement strand
AAAAAAAAAATATATAAATATATATATAAATATATATATATATATATATATATATATATATATATATATATATATATATATATATATACCTTTATATTTAAAGGATGTAAGACTTCTAATACTTTAACATTTAAAACTAATATATGCAGGAGTGACTTAAGAATTTCGAAATCTAAAACAAACTCAAGAATATGATCTTTTATTTTCTAATAAAACTATTTATGCTATCATAATTTTGAGATACCTAAAACATACTTAATAATAATTTTTTTACTAATAAAATAATTTATAATAAAAATTAATAGTCCCTAATAATAATATAATTAATTTTTATTTTTAATATGATAGGTAAAAATGGAGGTAGCTTGTCTCCTATTTTCGGTGAAGTGAGAGTATGACGGAATGAAATGCCCCGAGTGAAACTTTTATTCAAGCAAACCTTTTTTTCGCACGAAGTAAAAATGTGGCAGTGATGATAACACCTAGGGCCACGAGTTTTTATTAGGTTGTTAATTAGATGATAATAGATTGAAATTAATTTATGGTTTCCTACATCTGAGGTAATCCAACCTTCTCTCGTAGCTTGGCAAGTCACAGTATCACCTTTTTTCCACCTCTCGTTTTCCAAAATATTTAGATCAGTCCATTTAATATAATAACACACTTAAAATGTTTTTCTAAAAAAATATTTAGATCAGTCCATTTATTTTATTAATTATATAATACAAAATTTAATTTACCAAGCAATTAGGAAAGAAATTGTGTTTTTTTTTTGCACTTTCAAAATTTGTCAATTTTATTTTATGCAAAAACTTATTCGTAGGTTACAAGTTAATTTGTCTTTAGTTGCAAGTTAAGTATAAAAATGTCCAGACAAGTTTTTCCCATATGTACCTAGAGCTGGTGGATCCAAATGGGATTGGGTGAACCATTTTAGTAGTATTGGTGTGCACAAGTGAGGTCCACCATTTTGGTGAGGGAGGAAATTGTGTTTTTTACTGCACTTTCAAAATATGTCAATTTTAATTTGTTCAAACACTCCTTCATGGGTTACGAGTTAATTGGTATATAGTTGTAAGTTAAGTTTAAAAATGTGCCAAACAAGTTTTTCCCCAAATGTACCTAGAGACTTGGTTTTGAAGAAGTGGGATGGGATGTGGTATTGGTGTGCGCATGTGGGGTCCGCAATTTCAGTTAGGGAAGAAATTTTGTTTCCTCCTCCACTTTCGAAATCTGTCAATTTTATTTTGTGCAAAAATTCCTTCATGGGTTATAAATTATTTGATCTTCAGTTGCAAGTTAAGTTTATAAATGTGTCAGACAAATTTTTTTCCGAAATGCACCTAGAGCTAGTGGACTCAAGTGGAATGGGTTCTAATATTTGTGTGCATGGGTGGGGTCCACCACTTTAGTTAGGGAGTGGATTTGTTTCCTCCTTTACTTTCATAATTTGTCAATTTTATTTAATAAGTTAATTGGTCTATAGTTGCACATTAAGTTTAAAAATGTATCAAACAAGTTTTCCCCAAATGCACCTAGACCTGATTTAAAAACCCTACACATCGACGATAGCAAAAGCCCCAATCTTTGACAAGGAAAAACCAACGAATGTCGATGGAGAGGATGAAAGCACACGCAATGGCACAAAAGCCACATTCTCTCACGAAGAAGAAGATCAATTTCAACATTCGTCTCCACAAAAACCCACAATGGCATGTGCAAAGTATGGAAAAAAATGAAGAACAAAACCTTGGGTTATTGCTTCCATAGTTTAAACCAAAGAAAAGGAGGGGAGAAGAATTTTTGGTCCAATGTTCTTGGTTGCAAATTGAAGAGGAGAAGGGAAGAAATATTTCTATTCGGACAATTCATTTGGATTCACTTTGCCAACGTGGATGATTTAAAAAAAAAAATTGCAAACGAAAAGCCACGCATGTTGTCCTTTAAAGTGGTAAAAAAAGTAGTAGGATTCGGGTGTCAACGAATATTTTCCTTTTTCTTAAAAAAAACCAATTATTTTTTTTTAAATAAAAAACAAAAAGCTAAATGTGATATCTTCCACTAAATTGATCTTAATGAGTAAGACCACAAAGCATCCTCCGATGGGAGTGCACTCACTTGGTCTGTGATAGTCACGGACGGTCCCTAACCAATAAAAGCCTTAAGCGAAACAAGATAAAAATCCATAAAAGCCCCAAACGGAAGGTCCTAACCTTGAGTACTTTTCTTCAATTCAAAGCTTTAAATTAGAGGGGAGAAAGGAGTAGATGACCCATTGGATTTATTTAAGTGTTTCAAATTAATTTTCTGCACTTAAAGGATTTTCGTAAATCTTTTTAAAAAAATATCACTAAAAACACAACCACTTGATTAATTTGATACGTGGATTGTTTTTGCCAACAAAATGAACGCGAGCCCGTTCAGAATGCTTCTCTGATCTGGAAGTTCTCATAAAGAGAATAAGATGTTGCTCCCCTTCTTCTGTCTTTTCTCGCTTTGCTAATCTTCCCTTTTAACGCGGGTCAGGTGCTTAAGTAGTTAGGGGGCGCGGGAGGAAGAAACCTAAGAGAAGAGCCTATTCTCTTAGATTTCTTTTTTTTTTTACAGTGCAACACAAAAAAGTGTCTTCTTTTTGTCATCCCCGTAACTTTCCAGATATCCTAAAGAGTCCAACTTCCTCTATTCCGTTAAAGTAGAAGAACCTTGCTAACCAATACGGTTTTAATGATCACAAAGCAGTCACTACCTAACAAGAAAAATCTCTAATTAGAAGTGAAACAACGTTAGATGGCTAAGAAAGAATGTATAATTGATATACATGTTTTGAAGATCAAAATATGTGATATGTACTTAAGTTTTCATATACTCAATTAATATTAAAGGATTATGCATATTAATGTAATATGAAAGTATGGGAAATGCAAAGGCCAGGTTCCAGTATTAGACAAGTCTAAGCAGTAACTAAGTCAATGTATTAGACGAGTCAACCAAATGTAATCACCACGTATAAGGATTAGAGGACCCAAGTCATTAGATGACCTAAGTCTCTAAATAACATGAGGTGTTAGACAACTTAAGGTGTTAGACGATCCAAGACAACTTAAGACATTAGATGACTAAGGAGTTAGATGACCTAAATAGTAGAACATAGTTTTACATTAATCGAGTTAGAACACACTTAGAAATTTGGCTAAGTGCTTTAGTTTATTGATCATGTGAATTTATATATTTTGAGTATTTGAAATAGAAAAATGATTATATAATCTACAACTTTAAATAATTATCTCATAATAATTCACAAAGAAAACTTTTGAATCAAAATTCAAATAAAATGAACATTAGAAAATAATTGTTGAATGAGCTATTTGATTGAGTATGAAATATTATTGCTTAAACAATTCAAATGCAGAAACATATTGCATAAAGTTTCCTTAACAAGAAAATTGTGAATGTTGAAGCAAGAGCATAATTTAAATAAAGTTTAAGTTCATTCAATAAAGGAAAGATGATATCACATAAAGCTTCTACAAATTTAGAATTGAAATCTTGAAGAGTGATGTTGAACATTCAAGATGAAGAATCAAATTAAAGAATTGATCAAGTCATTCCATATAAAGAAGATCATGATGAATCGTTGCAACTCAAATTCTCAACGACTATCAAATGCAATAACTATATAGAGGATACAAAGCCATACGAGAAGAGAACAAAAGAATTGAGAAAGAACAAAGTGTTGTTAAACTGTTATATAAAAAATGCTTAGTGAAATATTGGGTTGACAACTTATATATAATAAACCCTTAAATTAGTTAAGTTGTAACTTGTGAGATGAATTGTGCCCTCCTGCTATGAGAGTGTTTTTATTATTATGCTTTGTAATTGAGAATTCTTAATTTTAGGGGGAGATTGAGAAGAATACTTAGAGAGGTTCATACTCGGTATAGCCTAGGGAGATTGAAACTCTTTATAACCGGGAGAGGATGTTGATTAGTGAAATTTCTTAAGTAAGTTGCTTAAGAGATTGGACGTAGCCTCAATGGGAGGTGAACCAGTATAAATTCTTTGTATGCATTTTCTCTATTCTTACTCTTTACTTTGGATATTTTGTTTGCGCGAATATTGTTTGAATTTTTTTATAGGTTGTATTCATCCTCCCACCTCCCCTTCTAAAGCCACATTACACCAACAAGTGGTACAAGAGCTATGATAACTACTTAATACAAAGAGAGAGTTGATCTTACAAATTCACTAGAAGGAAATGACCAACCAACAAATCGTCCTTCACTAGTCAAAGGTGAGAAATATGATCTGTGAAAATTTAAGATGCTGGCATATCTGGAAGAAGAGAATATGGACTTGATAGATATCATGGAGAAAGGAATTCCTTCCCTATTGGAAAGGGCAAATGCTATCAAGAGGTAAATTAGATACAACTCAAAAGTATGTATTCCAATTAAACATAACATTAAAATATTATTTAATTTGTGCATTGTTTGAAGAAGAAATTTTTAAAGTACATGCCATGTTTTTTGCTGAAGAAATGTGGGATACTTTTGTTTTGGCTTATGAGGGTTCAAAGAGGTAAAAAAAAGTAAATTAACTATACTAAGGCATCAATATAAAAATTTTACTAAGGAGGAAAATGATTCAATACAACCAATGATTGCATGCTCGCAAACTTTATTTAATATTTTGAGGTCTCTTGACACCATATACTGTTGTAATTATGATGTGAGTGAAAAAATCTTGCACACTCTGCCTCCAAAGTGAAAAGCACAAGATATAACTTTGAGAACTTCTAAAGACCTCGAGAAAATGTCTTTGAAAGTACTCATAGGAATTTTTATTATTCATGAGAAATTTCTACAAGGTGACTAGCAGAAATAAAAAAGGTATGAATATTGCTCTTAACACTAAACAAAAAGGTAAGAAAAGCAAATGATGCAAAGTAGTGGAGGCATTAGATGAAAAATCATGAGTCTGATTCTGAAGGAGATGAAGAACTAAATCTTCTAATGAGGAAATTCAAGAGAAACTTGAAGAAGCTCGAATATGGTAAAATCGTGAAATTTAAAGGTAAGGACAAAGCAAAATTGAATGTTGTGTTTAAAAAGCTAAGGCGTTATAAATAAAAATGTCCTAATCAGACGAGCAAGGAAATGGATAATAAGAAAAGAAAAAATCTCATGGCTACATGGAAAGATATGGGCTCATCAGACTCAGATGTAAAGGAAGCACACATAGGCTTCTTGGCAAACACATACAGTAATTAATTGGACGACTCTAACGAAGAAGAGGTATATCTCTCTAACATTGACTTTGTTAGACAAGCATATTATGAAGTTGTTTCTAATAATGGTAGACTATAGAGATGTATAAAACATTAAAAAGAACGCTTAATTACTTAGATGGTCTCTACTTTGGTGGGTCAGTAAACTTGGTCCTTACTTTTAAATTTTTTTTTATTTCGTTCAATTTTTGAAAAATTGTTTCAATTAGGTTTCTTTCAAAAAGAATACTAATCACGTTAACGACATGTCACGTGTCAATATGTGATTTTTTTAATTTTTTAATTTTTTTTTGTATAAATTTTTATTGCCACGTGTCAAGTTCCTAGTGTGACACATGGCACTGGTAGTGCCATGTGGCAGGACAATATCTCATGTTAGTGTCATTGTCAAGTATCATTGTCTTGATTTCAATTTAGTTTCCATATATGTCTTTTTTGATTCAATTTAGTCCCTCTTTATGTCTCTTTGATTCAATTTGGTCAATGATATTTTTATTAAAAATGAATTTTTATATATCACATTATTGTATATTATTATCTCATGTTTTGTTAAGTAATCTTTTTTTTCAAAATAGAACAATATTGTCTCTCTCTAATTTAATACCAAATTTATTATTTGTGTAAATATTATACTGATAATTGAGGTACTTTTTTAAAAGGTAGGACGCAATTGAAACTTTTTTAAATGTTAGGACCAACGATACACACCCCTGAATAAAGTGGGAATCATCCAAATAATTAAACACAAAATGAAACACTAGAAAATGGATCGTAATTAATTTGCCTCATGCACTATTTGAATTATACTTGTTTATGGACCTTTACCTTGTGAGTCTAGTCTAGATGGTTATTGACTTTGATTAACTTGCCTAATACTCTGCATGTGTCTTTTAGTCATTACCTTAGTTTAATCACAACTACCATTATTGCTATATCCTAACCTATATGATATCATTTTGTCCGAGCAAATATAGGGAGAGATCTTCACAAGTCGAATGGAGATGATGTCGGGTATGTATAATATATTTATGATAGACACTTTTATATATATATATATATATATATATATATATATATATATATATATATATATATATATATTATTAATATATTTTTAAATTTGTATTTTTGTGAAGTTGCTTTATTATTCTTTCACATATCTAATAAAATATTTTTTCAAAAGAATTAAGAAAGCATTGTAATTGAAGTTATTGTGGCACTTATAACAAATTCACGAAGCACATATAAAATTAATAACTTTTGTTTGTAATTTTGAATCTTAAAAGATGTAATATCTTTTTTATAAAAACTATATTCTGAACTAAATATTCTTTGATTATTCAAAGAGTTATCATGTTTATGTTTATTAAATTTTATTCCACTCACTTTTAACCTAGTGCCGTCGGTGCCTACTCGGCTTTGCTAGAATGCCTCCACACTAATTCAGACTTTGATATCATATATAAAAAATGGTTTGAATTTGTTACCAAGTAACTAATGCTTCTAATTAATGTTTGAAATTTTTGGTGGTGGAAACTATCAATTTCCTGGGAACTAATCTCATTCGTCGTGAAAATATATTTTAGGATGGGTTTGGAGAGTGAATTTGGGTGAATTTAAAAAGAAGAGAGGTGAAAATGAAGTTGTTTGATTTAAAGAAAAACGGTGAAAAAGGAAAGGATTTGATATAAAAGCTTATCAAAGTTAGCTATGATACAAAGATATGATATGATATGATATATATATATATATATATATATTAAAAAATGTACAATAATTCTTAAAAAATATGATAAATATACGATAATTATTGTCTGATTCCAAATTAAAATAATATGTATTAAAGTTGTAACAGAAAAAATTATAATTACTATAATTATAAAAGTATTACGGCTTTATAGATTAGATATTTAATTGATAAGTATAAGTTAAGTATCATAAAGAATCGAACATGGATAAATAATCCAAATTGAAATGTCAATATATTATAGAAAGTTAGTGAGTGATTTGATAGATAAAATAATTTTGAATAGATTAAATTATTAGATTACAATTTTATTCTTATATTTAAAATTAATATAAAATAAATTTAATTATTATTATTAAAATTAATATTATTATTAGTGTAATAATTATTATTGTAATGATTTATTATTATTATTATTATAACTATTAGAACTGTTATTATTGTGATTCTTATTACTAGCGTACACACAGACGTTGTGTGTACACATGTTTTAAGCTATGAATGATAGTATATTAGTAAGTGATAACAGTGTAATGTTATTAAATTAATATATAAAATAAATTTATATTTATTAAAAATAAAGTGAAATGAATAGAGAAATTAATTATTGATGAATGAAAAAACAAAAAAAAAAAGAAAAAAAGTTTTATAGAAAATAGGTAAAAATAACCGTAAATTTTAAAAAATTTAATAAATAATTATATTGTAAAAGATAGAATTGATATTATGAAATATGAACACAAAAAGAAGAAATCTTTTTATATATTATTATAAATAATTATTTTTTATTACCACTATTTATTGTTATTATTATTACTAGCTTAAACATAGGTGCGATAGCGCTTGTGTGTACGCATTTTTTGAATATGTATGATATTATATTAGTAGTTAATGATATTGTAATGTTATTAAGTTAATAAACAAAATAAAATTATATTTATCAAAAATAAAGTAAAATGTATGGAGAAAATATGAGAAACATGAAGAAGGAAATAAGTAAATAATTTTATAAAAACTTGTAAAAGTAATAGTTAATTTTTAAAAATTTAACAAATAATTACATTGTGAAAGATAAAGTTAGAATTATATTATAAAGGGTAAAGTTGGAATTATGAAATGTGGACACAAAAAAGAGAATCCTCTTTGATTAATTATTACGAAAATGATATTTCAACAAAAGAATTTGACAAGTTTTTTACAATGCTGACGTGACAGTGCATTTTTAAAATTTTTATTACCAAAATGTAAGTTAACACGTGCGGCGGAAATAAAGGAAACTAAAAGTAAAAACTAACTTAGAGAGAGAAAGTGAAGAAGAGAGAAAGGGGGAAAGTGAGGGTGCGAGGGTGCGAAGTGAGAAAGCGTATCGAAAGAGAGAGAGGAAGCAAGTGTTGTGGTTCAATGAAAGTGAGATTTTAGAAAGAGAGAGGACGGGAGAAAGCGAGAAACCGACAAAGGGAGAAACATGAAAGCGAGAAAGATAGAGAGAAAGAGGGAGAAAGCGAGAACGAGAATGAGAGAGAGAAAAGTCAGTTTTGGCACCGTGTGGCCGGAGTAGCAGAGAGACATATAGAGAGGACGAGAGAGTGAGAAGAGTGAAGCACTGCAGATTAGTGGTGGAAAATTGTAGTCATTGCAGCCGTTTGGGTGGGTTACCGGAGATAGGTCATAGAGGAAGTCGTCGAGGACAACGAATTCGTCTTCCTGACCGTACAATTGAACCTTTGCCGGAGCCCATTTCATTTATTTAACCCAAAGGTAACGTATTTTGTTCGTATTAAGCAGAGCATGTGTAGAGAATGATATAAACCAAAGGCAAAAAGAAGTGGAGTAGAGTGTAAACTGCTGGTTTCCCGGACAAAGAGATCTACCAAGTTTGGACAAGGGTGGAGGCAGTTTTGTGTGGAGAATCAGTTGAAGGAAGGAGACAGAGTTGTGTTTGAGGTTGATCATCTTCAAAAACATGCCATAATTGAGGTTTTCATCAATGGATGCAATTGTGATGTGGCAAAGTCCATTAATTTAGTCTAATTTCATCATGTGGGATCCTATTATTTAGTTGTTTGAACAATTTTCTTATCATTCAAAGTTAATTTGTTGTTTTGACCTTTTGGATCCATATATTTATGCAATTCAATTTATATTACGGGTTATGAACATTGCATATTGTCAATTGTGTAATTTCATTTTAACTTGGATATAAGTTAAATACCTTTGTGTTGCAGTTGGACTATTTCCACCAATTAAAACTGTATTAACTGAAGTATGTGGTTTTTCTTTCTGCACAATACTGTATAAACAACTCACGCAGATGTGGGGAGTAATGCATATGTATGTGGGGAGTTAAAATATAGTTTTTGGAATAAAGTTGTAGAAGAAGCCAAAAAACTTAACTTAAATGTACAAAATAGATCATTCCTATTTCATTCATTCAGACAACTATTCCTTTCCATTATCCAATTCCAATTCAATTAATTAGGTGGGAGTGTAGCATCATAAGAGCCCAAATTAAAACCTGTAACAAAAGCGGGGAGTTACTCGCACCTATGTGGGGAGTAGAGTTGAACTTTATGATTACTGCTTGCACATTGTATAAAACTTTTTTTAAATCTCCTTTTTCGAGCATTCACCATCATGTAACTCAATCACCAAGTCCAATCCAACAATTAAAACTGCATTAACTGAAGTATGTGGTTTTTCTTTCTGCATAATATTGTATAAAAAACTCACGCAGATGTGGGGAGTAATGCATAGGTATGTAGGGAGTTAAAGCACATTTTTTGGAATAGAGTTGTAGAAGAAGCCAAAAAACTGAACATAAATGTACAAAATAGATCATTCCTATTTCATTCATTCAGACAAATATTCCTTAGCCTGACCCAATCCCAATTTAATTAATTAGGTCGGAGTGTAGCCTCACAGGAGCCCAAATTAAAACCTGTAACAAAAGTGGAGAGTTACTCGCACCTATGTGGGAGTAGAGTTGAACTTTTTGATTACTGCTTGCACATTGTATAAAACTTTTTTTAAATCTCCTTTTTCGAGCATTCACCATCATGTAACTCAATCACCAACTCCAATCCACCAATTAAAACTGCATTAACTGAAGTATGTGGTCTTTCTATCTGCACAATATTGTATAAACAACTCACGCAGATCTAGGGAGTAAGGCATATCTATGTGGGGAGTTAAAGCAAAGTTTTTTGAATAAAGCTGCAGGAGAAGCCAATAAACTTAATTTAAATGTGCTAAATAGATCATTCCTATTTCATCCATTCAGACAAATATTCCTTTGCATGATCCAATCCCAATTCAATTAATTAGGTGGGAGTGTAGGCTCACAAGACCCAAAATTAAAACTTGTAACAAAAGCAGAGAGTTACTCGCACCTATGTGGGGAGTAGCGTTGAACTTTGTGATTACTGCTTGCAGATTGTATAAAACTTTTTTTAAATTTACTTTTTCGAGCATTCACCATTATGGAACTCAATCACAAAGTCTAATCCACCAATTAACACTGCATTCACTGAATTAATTATGGGGACTTATGCATATATATGTGGGGAGTTAAGGCAAACTTTTTTAAGAAAGCTGCAGAAAAAGCCAATATAATGAATTTAAATTTAGTAAATACATCATTAGTATTTGATTCAGTCAGACAAATATTCCTTACAATTATCCAATCCCAACTCAATTAATTTGGTGGGAGTGTAGGCTCAGAAGACCCAAAATTAAAACCTGAAACCAAAGCGGGGAGTTACGTCCACCTATATGGAGAGTGTAGTTCAACTTTATCATTACTGCTTGCAGATTGTATAAAATTTTATTTAAATCTCCTTTATCGAGCATTAACCATTATGCAACTCATTGACGAAGTTCAATCCACAAATTAACACTGCATTCACTGAATTTTGTGCTTTTTCAACTCCACAATACGGTCAAAAACATCTCACGCAGATATGGGGATTTATGCATATATATATGGGGAGTTAAGATAAACTTTTTTAAGAAAGCTGCAGAAAAAGCCAATAGAATGAATTTAAATTTAGTAACTATTTAATTCAGTCAGACAAATATTCCTTACAATTATTCAATCCCAACTCCATTAATTTGGTGGGAGTGTAGGCTCAAAAGACCCAAAATTAAAACCTGAAACCAAAGCAGGGAGTTACGTCAAATTATGTGGGGAGTAGAGTTCAAGTTTACGTGGTTTCTTCAAAATTTTCAAGGACCCATACCTCTATAACACACAACACGGAACGGAAAAAATGGCTTCTCAAAAATTCAGTAAACATTCACGAAAACACCACCAAATAAGTTTTCCCCAACTCCATCAAAAATGAACATGTACAAAACGACCACAAAATGGTTGCCGCCGACGAAGGAAGGTGGCCGCAAAGTTCGCAAACCACTACCAACTCCAAATGCCACGATCTGGATGATAGGGATAGTCTATGCGAAAACTGTAACTATCCTCCACTGAAGACGGCGAAATGCTTGCCGGCGAGACGCTCTCCGAACCACAAACTCCGACGACCACACTACTTGCTTCCTCTCTCTCTTTCAATACGCTCTTTCTCACTTTGCACCCTCGCTTTCCCCTTTCTCTCTTCTTCACTTTCTCTCTCTATGTTAGTTTTTATTTTCAGTTTCCATTAATTCTCCCGCACGTGTAACTTAAACATTTTGGTAATAAAAATTTAAAAAATGCACTGCCACGTCAACATTGTAAAAAACTTGTCAAATTCTTTTGTTAAAATATCATTTTCGTAATTATTATTATGGTCTACCGTCTTCTTATTTCTTTGATTAGGGCTTCTCCTACACAATCAACGATCACTACAGCACCGCAACAACCACCTCACCAACAATATCCTAACTACCACCGACAATACCATTATGACCACACAACAACCACCGTGAACACACCAACAACCACAGGAGCACAGTAGCAACCATGAGCCGATCACCACGAGCTCAACTACAACGAGCACCCCAACCACTAAAGTGCACATTGGCAACCACGAACCACAACTCTCTCTTCCTTATAATCGTTTCTCACATCTTAGAAACGGTTCTCCAACTTTGCAATCAATTCTCCTCCGATGAGAACCGATTCTCCCTTCTCCAAAATTTGTTCTCCCTGTCCAAAATCCAATTCATCCACTTTTCATATGCTGTGAAATGCTAAAAAAGTTGAAAAAAAAGGAACGCCCATTTGGTAATTACACTATCCATCCGTGCAAATCTCCTTAGCTCAACGAAGATACAATCACACCTCTCTCCCTCAAATCTACTACCTCATTCACCTGCAAATCTGTTGATACAAATACACCATCACTCGTTATTAGCCGATCATGAACAATAAACACCTTGTAGTAAACACAGTGTTAATGTTGTTTTCTCACTCAGATATCAGTTATCCCAAACTACTTTTAATTTCAGCCAACATGTTTCCATCTCACCGTGGGAAGGGAAACCTGGTGGTTATAAATATTTGAATTTCATTTGTTTGATAATAAAAAAAGTCTTACATATTCATAATACCCAATTTTCGAATTTTTATTAAAAATAGATATTTAATTTATTTAAGAAAAAGAAACAAAAGTGAAATAAAATTAGCAAACAAAGTTAAAAGATGTAAAGTTATATCATTTGCCACACTTGTTTTCTTGAGGGCTAATAACCCAATACTCTTTCTACTTTCATCTCTCTCTTTTTTTCTTTTCTTTTTTACCTTTTTCCGTGAAGTACAATAATGTTTTGACACTCAAATTTTTTTTATACCTATTTAACACTGTCAATAATTTTCACTTTCTCTTTTTCTTTGTAAATATAAAAGTTTACTTTTTTAATATCTTTTTTACTCATTCATGTCAAATGGTGATGTAATAATGTAAGACAACCTTTTTTTACTTCGTAGAGGTCAACTTTTTAACATTTTATCCCACTAAATTTCTTTTCACTCCTCTAAAATATAGATACTACGATGAAGTGACGCATTTCACTATTTTCTCTCTCTTAACCTACTCCCTCACATCACTCACCATCCCTCATTCAATTCATTTTTTTGTTGGCCCATCACCATTTGTCATTCACTAATTACTCCGCTACACGATACAACCTTCCACTAACTTCTTTGGTTACTCCGTAACAATCAAAAGAACATAGTCTCTAGAGCGCAATTAACCATGTATACCTGGTTTTGTATTCATTCTTTGTGTAATCTTATAGACTGATTAGGGAAGGTGCGATATGGGTGATGTCAACATCCAATTTCGTCTGGGTGAATAAATTTATTTTCAAAAAAAAATAAAAAATAAAAATAAAAGTTTTTAGTTAAAAATAAAAAAATGTGAAACAAATTTTTTTTCAAAACTTTAATTTTAGAAAAAAAAAAGAAAAAAATAGAGATGAAAAGAAAAAAGAAAAAAATAAGGAAGAAAAAAGGAAGAGCCTAATTTGTTATCATACTCCTCTTCATGAGTCCAACAACTCAACATATCTTCTACCTTTGTTCTGATAGAGAAATTAGTGATTGATTTTAATAATTAGAAGCAATATCTCTTTTAAATGGTAAGAATCAATATTATTGATCTTGAATGATTTTGTGCTCTAATTTGTTGCGATTTGATTCTCATAATGTATTATCATGACCAACTCCTTCCTTATATTGTTCATTACAATTAAGACTGGGATTGCATTGATATTGCAAGTTGTGAATATAAATACGCACTCTGTCATGACAAAAAAAAACATTCTCTACATTTCTCTAATTCTTTCCCATCACCACTCCCACACACACCTTCTCTTTTATCTCTCTTTTTTAAAAAAATATTGAAGGAGGTAGAATAAAAAAATGAGAAGAAAACATTCTCTACACTCTCTTTCTCTCATTACCACCCACATAGACACCTCTTATATTTATCTCTATTGGAAAAACAAACAAAACAAATATTAGAAAAGGAAGAAAAAAAAAAGAAAAAAGGTGAGGAGATATTGAAATTGTTTTAAGGTACGCCACTCTCAATTCTTTCATCTTTTGATTTAGTTTTTTTTTCAATTTTCATTCTTTTTTTTTTTAATCATAAAAATATATTTTCCCCCTTTCTTTGTTGTCTGCCCGGTCGCTCGCGTCGCATGACATCTAATTTAGACTTTTGTTTTTTCTAAAAATATATACAGATGATCTAAAAATAAAATATAACTTTCTTTGTTTACTCCTTTATATCTATTTGGCTGCTCACGTCGCAACCACAACTACTTTAAAATAAGTTTTAAAAAAATATTAAAAATTTATAAATGATTAAAAAAAATAAAAAATAAAAGATTAGAAAAACAAAGAATTTATTTCAAGTGTCTGTCCGGTCGCTCGCGTCGCGTGACACCGATTTTAAAAAAATACTAAAATGTTGAATAAAAAGTTTTCAAAATTATAAAACAAATTGAACCATTTTTCAAATAATTTTTCAAATAGTTTTTCATAAAGAACTACGTAACCCTGATTCTCCATTCACATGGAGATACGTAGGAGCAAGGATTAATCCTCGTCGAGCCCAAAAAAATCAAAAAAATAGTTTTTTTATTTTTTGTACATTCTTTTATTAATATTTTTGGGGAAAATTAAATATTTTGAAAAAACCACACAACTTTTGCACATTTAATTAAAGGTATCGTCTTAGGACGAACGTTATGGGGTGCTAATACCTTCCCCACACGTAACCGACTTCCGGATCCAAAATTTGGTTTTTCGCAGACCTTGCTTTTTTTTATGGATTTCCATAGTTTCCTATAATAACTATGGTGGCGACTCCAAACTCTGTTTTTACAAATTTAATTTTTTGGTTCGTCGTTCCATCGCGATGTCGGTTGCGACAGGTGGCTAATCTTAAGATTCCTACTCAGCTTGACGTTGGGAAGATATAGCTCTAGCATTGAAAGTCCAGTTTAATTGTTCTACCAGATTATTGTAGAAGCATAGTTTTGGAGATGCAGTGCATCTTTCTCTCATCTTTTTGTAAATGGGTTAGAGCACCCCTCAAGTGCTCTATTATTAATTTAATTTAATTCTTTGCCGATAAAAAAA
>Ga0214545_1009246_pt1 | contig 15124 bp, 4 predicted proteins | sample CNSS4metaG_FD_160064 | JGI IMG/M metagenome (GOLD analysis project Ga0214545, IMG submission 160064) | Root nodule microbial communities from cowpea collected in UCLA plant growth center, Los Angeles, California, USA - CNSS4 | ecosystem: Host-associated > Plants > Roots > Nodule | place: USA... | reverse complement strand
ACAAAAAAATAAAAAAAAAAAAAAAAAACCTAATAAATTCGTCTACAAAATCATAGAGAAATAAAACTAAAAATAAACAACATAAAATTTTATGAGACACTTTATTCTTGGTGGGGTTGTGAAACCAACCATTTCATTCAATCGTGCATTAGTTGTTCCCCACTACACTACTACCAACCAATACATATTTTGTTTTATTTCACAGTTCATGTACAATATCGAAATTAAATTCTCAATCCCATGCGCCATAATTAAAACGAGAAAAATATATCAAATTCATAATAAAAAAATTATTATGTCAATATATATTTTTTTATTTCTGAACTTCTGCAAGTAATGCATAGGATGGTAAATTCTCGTCTTTAAAAGTTCATGAACAGGTAAAAAAACTCGAATTCGACTTTCAAGTCTGAGTAATATTAGTTAACTCAAGTATTTACTATTTTATCATATATGTTTTCCAAATATAAAACTATTTTATGTTATAAAATATTTGTCTTAAGAAAATGTAAAATGAATGGTAAATTGATGCATTACCTTTCCTATTTCACCTAAATTGAGAGATTATATTTTAATTAGAACATACCTCAAAGATTTCTTTATTCGTCACGGTTGAAAATCTCGATTAGAAATAAAATTATAAATTGTGTTATATAAATTGAGAGATGAAAAAAATTGGTAAGATCCGAAATTGATGGTTGGAAGATAAGAGTTAGAAAAAAATGAGAGAAAAAAAATTGAGGAAAGGGTTTAAATTTGGAGACATGAGAAGGACCTTACGGGGCCACTATCCCTGCCACGCACACCCACCCAACTTAACTTCAACACTTAACACTCTACGTAAAATTATTCAACAAAAATATTCACATTTTTGTTTGTTTATTTATTTTCGCACATCATGTCTTCTTCATAAATCCTGTGTAGTGCAAGAAGGGGACATGGCAACTACATACTCACACTTGTAGACAATTTGTACACTCTTTTGTCCAAAAATTCTACTTCACCTAGGACCCCATTTCCCCTTCAATTTCATTTCAACGTCTTTTCCTTGCAAAATTTAACCCCACCCACCCCTCCATCTTACAAAATTCATCCCACATATATTCTTGCTCCTACATTACACTCACACTTCTTCACCATTATCACTTCAGAAATAAATTAAAATTTAAGTTTAACTTAATCTTACAAATTTAACTTAATCTTACAAAATCGGTTTGTAAGGTAAAATCTGTATGTACATATGTTTTGTTTAGTCGACGTAAAATTTATAGTGTATTCTTTTACGTTTGATCTTATCTCTGATCGAGGTTAGACTTTTTAATGATAAATTAACCAACTTCTCACGTCAGCATATAGATTTGTAGTTAAAATTTCTGTTTAGTATTCTCAATACAATGGTTAGCAACAGCAAAACGTGATTATCTATATGATCTGGTACTTTTCTCTGGCAGATAGCTTACAATTAAAGGAAAAAGTATTACGTACCATGCATGACAATCAAATTGATGAGGACAGAGGGAAATTCTCAGTAAAATAGTCTACGCAGTTTAACCGTATATTTTAAAGCTGGCAAAACTATATTATTTGTGAAATTGAAAAAAAATATTAGTAAATAGCATTGTTGTTTAGAAGAAATAGACAGAATAGACAGTGAAACAAAAGGGCCATCTTTCAGAAGTGTGTGTACTGTGTTCCTTAGTGGCCCTCTCCTACATTAATAGTTTAGTGTAGAATTAATCTTTTGTCCTTTCAGCAAAATTGATAAAGAGATTTAACAGCTCATTCTTTAACAGGAGAGAGGGTAGCTAGGGGTTCCAACCATGTGATAAAAGCGATCCTCACCAAAGTGTGGGCTAAAATTTACAAACTCATGTGCTAAGAATAACCTCTAACCACGTAAAACCATCAAAATAAAATACCATTTTAAAGATGTTGCAATGTTGGCACGTGTATGATTCCATTTCCTATGGAACACTCAGTGTGAGTCTCAAAGCAATATGCAGAATTGCCTCAATAACAACTCTCACTGCCTTGGATTCTAATTAAAGTTCATAAAAGCATGTGTTTTTTGGAGTGCGATTCACTCAACCTCACTAGTTTTACACTCTCATATGCTGTAGTTTTATATTCAGCTCTACTTTACCAAGATTTCAGTGGGGTTTTCCTGCACTGTTTTCATTTTTTCACAGAAAGCTAATTTAATACTATAAGGCTATATCATAGTTCCTGTTACTGTGTGAGACACAAATTAAGCCTGTTCCAGCACTCATATGGCAACAGAGAAGAAGAAAACCAAACACAAAATCCAAATTCATGTCAACATATGACAACTCGAGTGTGGTCAGTGAACTATGACTGTGAGTGCCAAGTTTGCCCAGTTAGCTTTTTGTGCATAAAATGACCATGTTCAGCTGGGGCAAAAGTTGCTTTATCAAAAGGTGAAATTGATTTGTTGAATATAGGTAATGATCAAAATTCAAAAACCTTCCAAATGGGGTAGAAATTACTTTTGGCCGACTAATTAGAATGCATACCTAATTCTCACCACTGTTTTATTCATACGGATGGATTTCAATAGCTACCCGGTTAACTAGCTTGTTTGCTTCCATTTTTGCTATCTATTGTACTTAATTACATTTTTCATCTACCAACAGTGGCATCCTCAATCTGTAATTAAGAGGGAGAATATGCGCATCTGTGACATTGGAGAGAGACTACCTTTTTCCTGCCATTTATTTCTGAACCCATAGAAAAAGTTTCTGATTAAAATCATGAAAGTTACTCACAGATATGAAAGATATTGGGAAATGCCCTTAATTCTTTGCTCAAAGTTGTTTTTAGTCTGTGGATTTACATGAAACCCAAAAATTCTATAGCGCACTTAACTCATAAATCTTAGTACATCAACTGCAAAAATGTGTTAACTTGCATGTTGTAATTTTGTAAGATGTTTGGAAGGTGACCTCATTCTAGTGACTGAAATAATGTACTGCATATATATATATACACTGACATTCACGGAAAACTACTTCTGTAAAATATATAATTATATATTTATAAGTGTACGTATATATATATATATATATATGTGTGTGTGTGGTGAAAAGCAGAAAGACCTAATAATGAGATAATATATATACCTGGTTCAAGAATAATTTACCTTGGTGGGATCCAGTCCCTCCGGGACTGAATTAGTGGATCTATTCAACCATGCTCAGAAAGCATGAATAAGGTAATCATTAAGCCTATGTTTTGCTGAATTTAAGGGTGTTGGGTTCTGGAAAAAAAAAGATAACTTCATATATATTGAATGAAGTAGAAAAAGAGAAGAAAACAACAATACAGGAACAAAGTTCGGTGACAGAAGATGAGATCCACTAGATAAATCACATGACATCGTCAAATATGTTAAAAGCAAAATAAAAGTGAATGAAATTGGGTTGGTGAGTGAGAGAGAGCATTAACATGGACTTACTCGGGAACTGTATCAGTGTCTTTCTTATGCAGAATGCAGTTTGTAAGCCAAGAACAGTGCTGGTTTGTGATGCAGTGATTAGAAATTTTCCACCAAAACCATGAGAAATAGTAGAAGCCACCAAAGGAGGAATCCAAAGGGATAGCATGATCCCAAATATTGAACAAGGAAGAGAAGGAAAAACTGATAAATCTGAGATTTGGGATCAATGCGATCCCTTTGGATGCCTCCTCCAGTTGCAGTGGATTATTACAGTAACCAAACTCCACCTTCTGAGTTGATTCTTCAGTGTGTTTGATATATATATATATATATATATATATATATATATATATATATATATATATATATGTATACTCAATCGTTCTGTTTCTGAAGCTTTTGTGGTGAAGGAAAGTGAATGGATGATGGAAAGGTGTGTGTGTGTGTGAGTTTGAGGGTTGAGGGTTGAAGGTTGAAGATTGAAGCGAGGGAGAGGGTTTGAAAGCAAAAGAGAACAAGTGCTTATATTAACAACAAAAACTCTCTTTCCATGATTGTTTGTTTTTATTTCAGAATTTCCATGAATTGATTATTATATTTAGGAAGATTTTGCAGAATAATCCGAAAATGTTTTTTGAGGAAATTATGATATTTATTGAGATGTAGACCCCATTCCATAACAATCCAGACACCCCGAAAGAAAATTTACCCGACAATGGGTCAGCTATCCATTATTGGAAATTCTCTACAAGTTGGCTAGCAATATATATTACAAATTTATTCCCTGTCTTCGCAAAGAAAAGCAATTTTATTCTCTAAATTTTTCTTTTCCTCTTTAACTAAATCAAAGTTTGTGGTCCAATCCATGTTCCCACTCACACACAGCAAACTATAATAATACTTGGTTCAGAAGTCTGCATTATAAAAATTATGACATTATATGTACGCATGATTAAATATACTTTATCAATGATATGAATGATCATACATATGACTTAACACAGACTAAATATATGCACAGTGGGTTCATATTTTCAGCAAATCCAAGTTGTCTACACTGGTCAAAGATGCTTAATATAACGCATTACATCAATAAACTACATTATAAAAAAGTATTTGATTTCATGTTCCATTTCTAGTAAGTTTATTTATTGCATCAAAATAAATAAATAAAATGAAATGGTTTTTGTGCGATTTTAATGGGCACCCAAAAGAGAAGCATTTGTTTGCTTGCAATGGAATCTAGTAAAAAAGCACATGGATAGGCACATTAAGCGGGTATTTTAGCTGGCTAGATCCTTTTCATATCTTTTCTTTTCTTTCTTTATATCTCATCTAAATCTTCTCCACATGATCATGGCTACTAATAGGCCTCTAAAAAAGTTTAATTCATTTTCTCTAACAAACACCCTCATCGTACATGCTTCTCAAATGTTCCTATCATTCGTAAAGTTTGAGGACTAAGTTTGTTGTCTTCCTTTATCGTGCAAACGGTAAAATCAACCACTTCAACTTTATCAAAATCTTCACGTGAAACTGTCTTCTCACTTACCCCTGTCTATTTTTCATGTCCCTCACACATTTCTTCATTTTTATTTTTTTTTTCGTTTTCTCAAACTTTTTAGCTGCTTGCTTTTCAATTTTTTTTTTCCAGAAAAAACATATAAATCATAATAGTCAATGCATATATGTTTTGTGTCGTAAAGGTTTTCTGAAATTGGCACGAGTCTTATATCGTTTGGTAAATTGATAAAGATTTGTCTTTTAGAATGGATGTTTTAATTCAAAGCATATAAAATTGTTTTTGAAATCACATTCTCAAAGAATCTATGTTTAGAAAAATTATTTTCATGAATATGTTTTGGTTATTGACGTTTAGTAAGAGAAGAAATCATGTCAAAGAATGAACAAATGGAAATAATTTCCACCATCTTAAAAGTATAATATTCCTATCTTTTACTATAAGAACAAGAACTAAGAAAAATACAAGTAGTTTATATTCTAGGCAATTAATGATTTCATGGAATATATACTTGTAAAACTTATATATCAAATATATGAGAATGTAATATTTCTAATTTTGGTTTCATGAGAATCTTTCTTGATACATTTGAAAAAGAAATTACTGTATAATAAATCCAAAACCATGTTACAGACTTTTTTATAATTTTTATGACTGGGTATATATCTCGTAGTTTTCATATAATTATTAAGGAAACTACAATATTCAAACCTTGAAACTTGTTTCAATAGAATGAAGGGTATTTTTCCAAACTCAAATGATTACAGTTAAAGAAAAATTAAAATTCGAAAGGGAAACAAAGTCCTACTAGGGAATTATAATTAATAGCGTACTATATATCATATAATCATATAAAATCTTTTATATAATTTTATTATATAAAATTATTATTATATAAAATTATTATTATCTATCCTTGTAGATTAACATTAATTAATAAATTATATTATTTATTATTATTAATTATCAATTATGTTACACATTATTATTAATTTTATGGATAATATATATTTTAGATTTTTATACAAACGGGATGGATTGAATGAATCAATTAATAATTTGTGATGAACTTAATTAATTAGTAACTGATTGAGAGTCCCTAACATCTGCTAGTAAGAATAAAAAATTGATATCTTAATCAAATTATCAAATTTTATTATGACATAAAATTAAATGATAGTGATATATGTTTAGAATAGCCTACAAGAGATATTGGAATAATTTATTGTATGATAGTCTAAAATGATTAATCTAACAATACAGGTTAAATTGCTCATTGATAACTATACATAGCGTAGATTATAATTGTTTCAAAAACATATTATTTAAAAATTAAGCTTTGATCAATAGGCTTGGCAGATTAATTGATTTAAAAATATAAATAATATAAAAGTATTAATGTATCTATTTATATACGTTTACAATTTTATGTCTTACAAGCAAAATAGAGTTTGCATTATATACGTCTCAAATAAAGAGGCAAAATTTAGGATTTTAATTTAAGAATAAGATATGTTCGAACTTTATTATCGTGGACTACCCGCTTCATATAACTTGAGAATATTTTAGAATGCAACATTAACTAAAATTTTTCAACATTCAATTTCTTCGTTAATTTTATCTAATAAAATTAATTTTAATGAAAGTTGTATAAACTAGATAAATTGGGGAAGAAAACATTAAAGCCCACTAAATACCCTCCCAAAAGTGAGATGAAAAATACATGTCTAGTTACCAGAAATTATCAAACACTCTTTAACATTTTGACATGAAATTTTATAACTTTTAAATATTTAAATCTATTAAATTTAAATTTATTTTATTTTAAATTATTTTATTTTTTAACAATTTTGTTTAAGAAAACAATTTCATCTTATAATGTTTTAATTTTTTTTATTAGAGTAAAGTGCTTTAATCATCATCAAATGAGATGAAATATCAAATAATTATTAACAATTAAAAAAATTAAAACATAATTTTTTTATTCAACATTGATTAAGGTAATTTTTTAGTTAAAATGTTTAACATAATTGTTTAACTCATGTTAACAAAATATTGTTGTTTTGGGCTTATATTAATTATAATTATTTAAATTGATGAGTTACTTTTATGATGTTGTTAGCTGGAGGGTTTTTTTTTAATATCAACTAAAACGTTTACTCACTTAACACTGAGGAAAATACAATCATAGTTCTTTGTGTCGGATAATAAGTTGTTACAATTTTGATAACTAATATAACGATGTATTTAGATTTTAATTTATAAATAAATAATATTTTTTATTAATAATAAAGATTACTTTAAATTATGTCTTAAAAATTATGTGTTAATTAACAATTTTCTTGTAGTGTTAAGGTTTATTATAGTTAGTAATGACAACGTAGGACGGACAATATGGGTTAGTCCACAAGTTCGTAAGAAGAAGTACAGAGTAGACTTTTAAGTTTCTTAATCTACTTTGGTCCATCTCATATATAACTTGCATTCGCACAGGCCAACAACATGCCTGGACGGGTAGCTCGCACATCTACATAAATTTTAAATTACCAAAAAAATTGTATATTTTTAATATTAGATGGAAAAACAAATATTTCCGATTTGTAATTATTAAATGTGTATAAGTTTTAAAAGTTATTAATTAAACATTCATGTAAATGCGTAAAACCCAACCATGGTGATTAATAATATTTATAATTTCAATAAAAAATATGAATAGGCACTACTAAAAGAATTAATAACCACATTTGGAAAAAATTAAGATTCAAAAAAATATAATTATTATTTTGTTTTGAATAAATATTTTACCGTTTAAGTTTAAACTACGTTTTTTTCTTCTTCTTTGAACGTAAAACATCATGCTTGTTAATTTAAAATAACAAAATTAAAAAATAAATAGACCTGTAAACTAATGTTATACATATTGAGTTAGAGAAATTAGTCTTCATTTCTTATGCAAGACATGCCGGTTCAATCCACTTTTTATAGACTAAATGTGAGTGAACTAAATTAGAACGAGTAGACTGACATACTCCTAATTTATTAGTGTAATATGTGTTTAGTATATATAACTTTTTCAATCTTTATTCTAAATAAATAACTAATAAATTTTAAAAAAATTATTATATCAAATGACTTGTTAAGTTGGGTTAATAGTTTAAAATCCAATATTATTTCAATTTACAGAAAATAGACTGACTTGAGTTTTATCTTACCTCAAAGTGTACATACACCATGAAGACTCACAAAAGTTATAGTAAATTACTCACCAGCAAATATTCTTGCATTGATAGTGAAATCCAAACTTCACATCTTTGTCAAATCCAATTCTATCCCACTAAATGAATGCTATACTTTTATCACATGTGAAAAAGAAAAACTTTACTCTTAACATCTGAAAAACTTTTGAAACACCTTCACAATTTACACATCCACTAAGATGTCACTTTCTGAAATTTTCCTTGTGAATGAACGTTATTATCTATACTAGATAACTAGTTTCACAACTAATTTGGCCAAACACAGGTACCACCACAAGCATATGAAGGTGGGTCGATAAGAGAAATGCAGATCTTGTGAAGCAATAACAAATCCAATATAGTCAACAATGGTATGAATCATTAACTAAGATTCATTATTCATGTTCATTCACTGGCCACAAAAGAAATGGCCATTGGTAGTTATATAATTAACCCCATAAAAGGTGATGCATAGTATCGATGATATATTCCAACGACTGATCAAATATAGAGAGCTAGGTTTGAGGTCTTAAAGGTCAATAAAACAGAAGAAAGGAGGATAGGTAGATGTTCATCCCTGAATATCCATAACAAGAGATTAAAATTAAAATAAATTATTGTCTCTTTGAATAAACCGTTTTTGACGAGCATAGTTATACAGTATAAAACTTTTAAATAATGTCTAATTTCAGTGACAAAAATATGTTTAGAGACTAATTTTTTTGGTAGTTAAAATTTTTGTAATTAATGTTAAAGATCAATTTAGAGACCAATATATAATAAAAACAACCTTAGTTACCAATTTAGAGACCAATATAATTTTTTTAAAACTATTTTATTTACTAATAATTTTTAATTTATAAAGGGTTAAATATGTTTTTAGTCTCTCAAGTTTTGGTGAAATTTGGAATTAGTTTATCTTCAAAACTTTTGACCAATTTAGTCATTCATCTTTAAAAATGCGTAAATTTAGTCCTTTTAACCCAATTTTGTTAAGTTGATGTGACGTTTCAAACGCAGTTCATAATAGTATTTGAATTGTTTACACTGTTTGACACATTTTCGTTTCAGTGTTAACTCAAATATTATCATAAAATGTGTTTAAGATGTCAAATAAACTTAAGAAAATTTGGTAAGAATGACTACATCCACGCATTTCTAAAGATGAATGACTAAATTGGTATAAAGTTTCGAAGATTCACTAATTCCAAAATTTACTGAAACTTGAGAAACCAAAAACATATTTAACTCATTTATAAATTAGTATCTAAATCAGTCACTTTTTAAAGAATTTTTTGTAGTGATAGTTTGCTGGAGATCTCATATCGACTAGAGATAAGATTGATTTACTATATATAAATAGGTGCAAATATTATTTTATAAGCCGATTTTATAACATTTAGTTAGGTTTAAAACTCACTTCTTGATATGGTATTAAAATTAAAATCATGAGTTAGAGTGTGTCCTAGCAAGATTGGTTATTTTTGGGTTTAATGTCTCACTTGCTATCCTAAGATTTATTGTTTATTGGACCTATTAGATTATTCATTAATGTCTACTTTCACATTTCTTTTGTTTCGACGTGAGAGACATGTATTGAAGATATCATATCAATTAAAAATAAAACGAGTTTACAATAATATATAAATACAAATCAAATCTTATAAATTAATTTTATACTCTTAATCGATGTTGTTGGATAAAGGTGAGGATGTGTTGCATATACAGGAGACGCATTGAGGGATGTGCAGAAAATGGATTGATATAAAAGAGCATGGTGATGAATGATGATGATATATAAATGGCGTGGTCCAGCTACTGTGCAGTGCATATTGCATAAGAGTAGCCACGACAATACCATTAGTGGGATGACAGTACTGTGAATATTGGCCCTCTATAGGTGTGCTATATAGCTTCTGCATGCTGCCATTGCTGCTTCTTCAAGGTGGAACCCCATGTGCTCCAACAACCTCTCTTTCTCATTATATCTATCATTACCCTTTAAATATATATATATATCTTTTCATCATCACAAACACTTTATAACAATATTTCTACCTTCTTTTTAATTCTCGGGAATTTAAATGCTGCAAACTATAACAACTCAATCTCATCTTTTTTTTATGAGTACAGTAAGTAAAACAGTTGCCCTTGGGGGAGAGTGTACACAAATTATGAATAAATATTTAATTAAAAATTAGAATAGTAAAAAGTTAAATACAAATATTCTCATTTTTCATGTATGAAAAAAATGTATACCCGTTGTATGAAATGGTTATAGAGATGAATATATACCTCAAATGAACTAATGAAACCCACACCTGTTCTATATGAGAGAAAAATATATAAAAAAAAAATCTTTTTTTATATATTAAATTTAGTTTATATAACTTAAATATTAAATAAATTATGCAAAAAAATTATAATTTAGTTTACCATAAACTAAATTTAATTTATAAAATATTATTTCTTTTATTTTTAATTATCTTCTAAAAATTCTGAGTCAAAACAGAAAAATGTGTTATTTGTCCGTGTGTATGTGTACAATTCATTTTTTCTTGTCACAAATTTAGGAAATTATGTAACGCTTGTAAAAACATAAAAAAATAGGTAGCATTAATCATGAGAGGGTCGGAGAGAATTGCGGTGAGAACCAATGATTTGAGCGTTCGTGATGCACTTTTGGGAGCTTCGACGGAACATTATATATTACTCTGATTCTGCTCATTCACTCCTCCAGTTTTGTGTCCTATACACCTTTCTGCATCTTTATATCATATGCAACTTTCTGCTCTGCACAAACTTTCTTCTGCAGCATTTCATGTTCCCACTTTCTTTATTCTCATTTCTCTTCAATTTTATCTCCTGTGCATCTTTTTGCACCTTTCTTGTTAGAAATTATATATATATATATATATAGATATTCTAATTTGACATTATCTTTAGTTGATATGAGACTTACAAAATATCTTTTCATGTCGAGGTATATACATCTTGAATGTGAAACTAGATATTAATAGGTGATAAGATAGTAAGTGAAATAATAGATCCAACAAATATCAAATTTCGCCAGCTAGAATATAAAACTCATGGCTCTGACACCATATTAAGAAGTGGACTTAACTCAACTTAATTCAACCTCACAAAACTGGCTTATAAAGTAGGTTTGTACCCAGACATATACTTTGAATCAGTCTTATCTCTAGTCAATGTGAGACTCTGAACAACGTTAACTAGAGATAAGGTCAATTTAGATTATATAAATGAGTGTAAATCTCATCTTATAAGTTGGTTTCGTAAGGTTGAGAGTTAGGTCTAAGGTTCATTTCTTAACATGATATTAGAACCATAGCTTAGTACCCATCCTAGCAAAATTTGATGCTTGTTAGGTCTATTGTTCCACTCAATATCGGGTCATTATTAGACTACCCATTAATGTCTAGTCTCATATGTAGATGTATTTCACATTCTTGTGGGAGTAATAAGCATTTTTAATTGTTTTTGTTCTCTCTATTTTTCATTTCATTTCATTTTGTTTGTTGGGTTTATTATTTTAGTCACTATCGAATCGCTATCAAACTTATGTCTAGTCGTATATGCAAGATGTATTTCACATTCTTGAGAGAATTTCAAACTTTGTTTCTTCAACTCAGTTTGACCCACATGACCCTCTCTTCATTCATCATGCAATTCATCCTAATCAAAGTCTTATGTCTACTCCTTTATCTAGTGACAACTTTGAATCTTGGAGATACATCGTTGCGATCATCCTTGAATCCATTAAGAAAATAGACTTCGTTGATGAATCTCTTCCCAAACTCCCTGATCCAACAAAACTTCCTTTATGGAAAAGAAATGACAGCATCGTGAAATCTTGGCTTCTCAATTCCTTTACCAAAGAAACTGCTACTAGTATCATTTACTCTTTTATCGGTAACATAATGGACCTCAGATTGGATTTTCCCATTGAAGAAAGCTATTTTTTCTTGTCACCAAATATCTATTTGTGTTGGAAGTGTTGAGTTAGGCTTAAAACTAGGGGTGACAAAACAGGTTGAGTCAAGCAGGCCAACTCGTCATCCCATGTTAAAAAGGATAAACTAGGTTGAAGATTTCAATCCGTCAACTCGTTTTGGGCCTGCCTGTCCAGCCTTTTCAATTTGACGGGTCAAAATACAGGTTAGCCAGTCTTGACCCGTTGGCCTGTTTTTAAAAAATAAAATACAAATACAAATAATTAAAAAGATAATTCTTTACATTATATTTTTTAAAGGTATAAATATATAATGATATTGTAATTTAAATCATTAACACTAACAAATTAAGTTTCAATTATTAGTTATAATAGAGTAATTCAACATGTAAATGTAATAATTATTTTAATTTAATTTATCTAATTAAAAGCATTAACTAGTCAATTAGAAGTTTAAAAAATATTTTAATATTAATTTATATGTATATATAAATAAATTTAAAAAATTTGAAAATAAATTAAAAAAGTTAGAAAAATAATTGACTGACTAATCCAACTTGACGAGTTATAATTATTGGTTAGTTTCTGTTTGATGGGTCACTCTAACCCAGTTCCTTTTTTACTGACGTTAAACATGCCTGATTAAAAGAGACTGGACCTAATTAAAACCTAGTTAACACTCATTACCAAAGTCGAACCACAAACAACTTGCCATACATTTTCACTATTTTTCAACTTGAAATTTGAAGTCATAAATTTTTTTATTCATTAACAGTTTTACTGTGTGAGTTTTTTTTTTTGGTATGGTGTGTACAATGGATGAAACCACTGTGCTAGAATATTTTTTTCCCAGCTAGTAAAGGTGCTAAAAAATAGCCCCATATAACATATTGTTTCTTTTATTTACATGTGGGAATATAACATATTGTTTCTTTTATTTACATGTGGGAGACACATTACTATTTATTAGATTGACTTTATGCAATTACCCAACTCTTGATCATTTGCTAACATCTTTTATTTCATTTAATCAGTATTTTAAGATAGAATGTATAATTAAATAAACTACTTTAAATTTAAACAACTTATAAGGTTAAAAAATGTTTTAATATATATTTTAAATTAATTTAATCTCTAGTCTTACAACAAGACATGAACATCTAAGATTATATATTTATAATGGTTAATAATAATGAATACAATTCGTCAATAAACGTCACTAAAATAGATTACGATATTATACTGAATTAAAGTTTAATTTATCATCACAATGAAAATATGAGATATGAGAATTGTTTTCAGTTATTTGTTCAAAAATTAGTTTTCTCTCTAATTAATTTAAAATATCTGATATATAGATTATTATATTATTCACATTGATCTATTTAGTTCGAGTATAATTATCTCCTGTAAAAAAATAATCGTGGTATTTGCTTAAGAAAGCATCAATAGAAGAATATTTATTTGAAAAATAATGGACTGTTTTACAATGCTATCCAGATGTCTTGCTGGGCCTTGATTTTTAATTCCTTGCCAGAACTTGTTGGGTCTTTCTTCCTGCACTTCCAAAATTTCTTCCACACCTCCAATTTTTCTTTAAATTCTAAAAAAACCCTTTGACCATTTAAGAAAATCCGCAGACACCACCCCAAAATTATGTCGACTTCCGGAAGTTAAAATATATGACTTCTGGAAGTCAAAATATATCACCGAAAGTCGATTTTCGGAAGTCAAAAATAACTTCCGGAAGTCAAAATGTATCACCAGAAGTCGACTTCCAGAAGTCAAAAAAAATTCCCAAAAGTTGACTTCCGGAAGTCAAAAAATATTTGACTTCTGGGAAGTCAAAGAAAAATTCTCCGACTTCCGTAAGGTAAATTTTTTTTTTTTAATATTTTTAATTCTTTTTAGAATTTATATTTTTTAACTTTTAATGATTTTTTTAATTTATTATTACATTTATTTTTTATCTTTTCATATTTCTTAAAATATAAAAAATATTAATATCTATATATATAATTTTATTTTTATTTAATATAATAAAATATAAATATAAATATAAAAATAAGTAAAATTAAAATAATATTAAACTTTAAATTAAAAAAAATTAAAAATTAAAAAAAATTCTCCTTAATTTAATTTTATTTAATATTTAAATTCATTTTAAAATAATAAAAATTTAAATTAAAAAAAAATAAAAAAGAAAATATATATACAAAAATAAATAAATAAATATATATATATTCGTTTTTTTTAATTTTAAATGTTATTATTTATATATTATTTATATATATTAATTTAAATATGATTTTTTAATTGTTTTTTATTTTTATTAAATTTATAATAAATTATATAAAAATAAATTTAAATTTAAATTTATAAATATAAAAAAAATATATAATTGAAAAAATTTTAAAATGTTTAAAATAATAAAACTTTAAAGTTAAAATATATATATATATATATATATATATATATATATATATATATATATATATATATATATATACACACACACACGGAAGATATATAAACGGATTTTCACTTCCGTTTATATATATCTATAACTATATATAAAGGGGATTCCCTCTTTTGTGTCCATATTTCATAATTCCAACTTTACTCTTTATAATTTAATTATTTATTAAATTTTTAAAAATTAACGGTTACTTTTACAAGTTTTTATAAAACTATTTACTTATCTCCTTCTTCTCTCTTCTTCTACTATTCATCAATAGTTATTTTTCTCATATTTTCTCCGTACATTTTACTTTATTTTTTATAAGTATACTTTATTTTTTGTTTATTAACTTAATAACATTACAATATCATCAATTATTAATATTATTCAAAAAATACGTACACACAGGCGCGATAACGCCTGTGTTTATGCTAGTATATATATACGGAAGTCCGACATCCGTTTTATATATATA
>Ga0214545_1009245_pt1 | contig 15125 bp, 15 predicted proteins | sample CNSS4metaG_FD_160064 | JGI IMG/M metagenome (GOLD analysis project Ga0214545, IMG submission 160064) | Root nodule microbial communities from cowpea collected in UCLA plant growth center, Los Angeles, California, USA - CNSS4 | ecosystem: Host-associated > Plants > Roots > Nodule | place: USA... | reverse complement strand
CTTCTTTTTATTTATTGAATAGGGGTGCCTCGTTAAAACCTCCTTGGCCAAAACCCTCCTTAGGGAAAAAAGACCAAGTGAGGAAAAAGAGTACACCCGTGGTTACAAGTATTGGTTCAACTATGATGGTATACAGAGCTTGTGATGTGTTTGATGCCCAAGCCGGTGTAGAATTTGGCTAACTCCTTGTCGATAAATTGTCGGCCATTGTCCGTTATGATGGTATGTGGTACACCATATCTGCATATATTATCCTTCAACACGAACTGCTGGACTTGCTGGGCCGTGATGGTGGTCAATGGCTTGGCTTCAATCCATTTGGTAAAATAATCAACAGCTACGATTAGGAATTTTACTTGCCCCTTGCCGGGTGAGAAGGGGTCGAGGATGTCCATTCCCCACTTAGCGAAAGGCCAGGGGGACAGTATGTGGTGTAGTTGTTCTTGTTTCTGATGGATAAGGTTGCCATGCTTCTGGCATGGCTTGCACTTCCTGACATGATCCTGGCAGTCCACTTCTATCGTGGGCCAGAAGTATCCGGCTCTGAGAACTCTTGTGGCCATAGTGCGTGCGCCTGAATGATAACCACAGATTCCTTCGTGTAGTTCTTTGATGATATATTGGGCTTGCTCTGCCGTGACGCACTTAAGTAGGGGTTGGCCATATCCGCGTTTGTAGAGGTTGTCGCCTACCATAGTGTACCTGGCGGCCTTGGCCAGCCAAGTCTTGTCCGCGTCGAGGGGAGGGTTGCCGGTTTTGAGGTATTGAATGTAAGGGGTGGTCCAGTTTTGGGTTTGGGTGGGGGTGATGTTGTTTGATGAGGTGTGGGTTAACGTTTGGCAAGTGTGTGTGATGGAAGGTATGGATAGTGTTTGCTGTAGTAGGGATCGATTACGGTTTTTGAGTTTGGTACTGGCTAATTTGGAAAGGATGTCGGCCCTGACATTGTCGGTTCTGGGGATGTGCTCGACGCGGACTTGTTCAAAGGCGGATTGAATAATCACGCGGACTAGATGGTAATATTGTTGAAGGATGGGGTCTTTGATTTGGAATTCGTCGTTTAGATGACCTACAGTGAGTTTGGAGTCGGTTTTGCATGTTAACTTCTTGACGCCTACTTCACGGGCTAGGGAAAGGCCGGCGAGGATAGCTTCGTACTCGGCTTGGTTATTCGATGCTTTGAAAGCAAAGTGAAGAGATTTCTCGATGAGGATGTCGTTGGGGCCTTCTAACACGATGCCAGCGCCTGCACCCCTTGGGTTTGAGGAGCCATCTACATGAAGTGTCCACTGGTCCTCAACGGGTGTTTGTTGTAGGTCATTGACGAAGTCTAAGAGACATTGGGCTTTGATGGGGCCGTAGGGTTCATAGCGAATGTTGAATTCTGACAGCTCCACGGCCCATGATGACATGCGTCCGGCTAGATCCGGCTTTTGTAATATTTTTTGGATTGGGTAATCGGTCTTGACGGTTATGGTGTGGTTTTGGAAATATGGGCGTAGACGGTGTGCGGCGTGGACCAAGGATAGGGCTAGTTTTTCTACCATTTGGTATTTGGTTTCAGGATCTTGTAGTGTTCTGCTCACGAAATATACAGGATGTTGTGTGCCTTCTACTTCTTGGACAAGGGCTGCGCTGACGGTATGGTCGATGGCCGTGATATATACCAGCAAGGGTTGGCTGATGTCTGGTTTGTGGAGGATGGGGGGTGAGGTTAGGGTTGTTTTGAGTTTCTGGAAGATCTGTTCACAATCATCAGTCCACATGAACCGGGCGGATTTCTTTAGGAGCTGGATTATGGGTTGAGTTTGTTCTGCTAGTTTGGGTAGGAAGCGAGAAATGGCCGTGAGGCGGCCGATTAGGCGTTGGACTTCTTTGACAGTAGTGGGGCTGCGCATTTCGATGATAGCCCTGCATTTTCAGGGTTAGCCTCTATGCCGCGTTGGGTTAGCATGAAACCAAGGAATTTACCCCGGTCGACGCCGAATACGCACTTATCGGGATTTAGGCGTAGGTTGTATTGGCGCAGGGCGGAGAACACTGCCTCTAAGTCTTTAGCGTGTTGATGATGGCTTGGGAACTTGACGACCATGTCATCGACGTAGACTTCGACACAGTGTCCTGCTAGATGGTTGAAGACTTTGTCCATTAGTCGCTGGTAGGTTGCCCCAGCGTTTTTAAGGCCGAAGGGCATGATTCTATAGAAGTAGTTGGCATCGTCTGTGATGAAGGCGGTTTTATGCATATCTGTTGTGGCCATGGGGATTTGGTTATCACCTGAATATGCATCTAAAAAGCTAAGCACCTTGTTTCCTGCCGCGCCGTCTACGAGTCGATCGATGTTGGGTAAGGGGTAGGCGTAGCGAGGGCATGCCTTATTCAGGTCTGTGTAGTCTACGCACATCCGCCATTTGCCATTGGCTTTCTTTACCAAGACAACGTTAGAAAGCCAAGTGGTATATTGAGCTTCTTCTATGAACCCTGCGCTCAGTAACTTGTCGGCCTCTACTTTGGCTGCTTGTCTGCGTTCTTCCCCAAGCTTGCACTTTTTCTGGGATACGTAGCGGGCTTCTTTATATATCGAAAGCTTGTGGGATGCCACCTGGGGGTCTACTCCAGGGAGGTCGGCGGGCGAAAAGATCTGTGTTATTGATGAGGATGGGTGTGATTGTGGCACGCTCATCAGAATTTAAACCGGTGCCTAAATTGATGGAGTGGCCATTTGGGAGTTCCAGGGTAGTGGTGTCCTTGACTGGTTTGAGGCGGACATCCCGGCCTATTTTGGGGTCAAGGTCCTCGCCGGATAGGGCTGTGCGGGAATTAGGTGGTCGTTCGATATGGTTTGTTTGTTGGATTGGGAGTTGTGGTCTTAAGCTTGCCATATAGCATTCGCGTGCCAGGCGTTGGTCATAGTGGATGGTCAGGATGTCGCCGGATGGGGCTGGGAACTTCATGGCCAAGTGAGGGGTAGAGACGACTGCGCCAAGTGTATTGAGGGAAGGACGGCCCAGGAGTATGTTGTAGGATGTTGGCGCATCGACTATAAGGAAGCGGATTGGGATGGTTTTGGTTTGGGTTCCTTCCCGAAAGACGGTATGGAGTTCTATGTAGCCCCAGGTGGATACTTGTTCGCCGAAAAAGCCGTATATGGGCTCATCATATGGTATCATGGCGGTGTCAGGAAGTTGTAACTTTTGGTAGGTGGCCCAGTAGAGGATGTTAACTGAGCTGCCTTGATCCACGAGTACTTTCTTAACGTCATAATTTTCGATTTCAACGGTGATGACCAGAATCTATTTTGAAAAAGCAATGGAATCAATCTATTTTCTTTACTATTTTTTTCATCTCTTTTTATCTTTTCTATTTCTTTCTTGTTTATTTTAATTCTCCTATATTTTTATTGTTTTATTTGACTGACTCTTTTGTATAGATTTTATAAGAACTAACTTGTTAAAAATCAATTCCGTGTTCGTTGGGAGACAACTTAGGGTTGGCTTAACCCATACTAATCTTTTGACTACTTTCTTAACAATATTGAAGTTGTTATAGATAAGTAGTATTAATTTGATTGCGTCAACGACAGCGTTATCAGGACATTTTTTTGGAACACCACTGCAGTTGTGGTAAGTCGTTCGAGAGCACGGTGGAAATCAGCAATATCCAAATTGAATGGCAATCAGTAAGAATCTCATATTTGTTTCCAAGAGTGCACCATAAAGTCCAGTAAAATAAGTCCTATTTGCAGCTAAGGGTATTCCCTCCATCCCTTTAACCATCCATTCAATCCTACCATTCTTCTTCAACACTGCGCCAATGATTTCAGCAATATCCAGAGAAGGAAAGACAGTCGCGGGATGGCACAGTAAAGCAAAGACGAAGGTTGGTGCTGGCAGCAGCGACGAGGAAGAAGAAGCGGCTTGTCTCGCACAAGAGAGAAAACGAGGAAGAAAGTCGTGTTGGTCCAGCACCGTCTTCGTTCCAGATCTGGTTAGCACAACTTTTGCTTCCCGACTTTGGTCCAACATCGCCAACGTGCCCAGATCTGCCAAAGTTTGAGTCCCCTTGTTTCAGCCCCTCATCCACTTTGCATTTCAGCCACCCTTTTCAACAAACCCTAAAAACTACATATAAAATTTAATCAAGGAAACAGGAAATGGGGGTGGAGGAAATGAAGGTGCAGCGAACCAGCGGTGGCAACAAACCAGCGGCGGCAGCGAACCAGTGAACCAGCGACGGTGGAGGGGTAGGTTGCAGGGAGAGAGAAGAGAGAAATGGAGTTATTGAGAGAAATGGAGATTGTGGCAGGGAATAAGAAAAAGAAAAAGGGCACGCATTTATGGGTAAGTTGCAGGGAGAGAGAAGAGAGAAATGGAGTTGTTGAGAGAAATGGAGACTGCGGCGGGGAAGAAGAAAAAGAAAAAAGGGCACGCATTTTGGCACCGGTTGTCAATCACCCGAGGCCAAATATGTGAGTTTTTGGCCTCGATTCTCCGCAACCGAGGCATATGCTAGATTTTCGCACCGATTTTTTATAAACCGAACCATAACACCGTTTTTGGTTTCGGGTGTTCTGTGAACCGAGGCACAAAAGTTTGGTGGAATTGCAAAAATGCCACCGCGTCATTATATGCTTTGGTTTTTTGATAACCGAGGCATATAAGGCGAGTTAAAAACAATAATTTACACTAGTGCCTAATCATGAACTACAACCTCGATTTTAAAACTCGTCTTGTAAATCTGACTAGTAAACCCGACAATCAAATTTTACCTATAAAACAAGACCCATAATCTCGATTTGTAAACCCAACTCATATGTCCATAAACTAGACAAGTATAGTCACCGGTAAATTCGTCCCGTGAACTGAATTTGCAAAGTCAACCCAAAAAAATGACCACTAAACTCAGCAAGAAAACTTGACCCGTGAACACAGCGCATAAACCTATCCAATAAAGTCGATCGTAAACTTGTCTTATAAACATAACCCCTAGAATGGACTTGTAAATTCAGCCGTAAAGTTAAAAGGAAAACATGATTTGTAAAACAAACCTTAAAATTTCACCCTATATAACACGACCCTAATCACGAACTCCAACCTCGATTTTAAAACTCATCCTATAAATCTGACTACTAAACACGACCATCAAATGTGACCTATAAAACAGGACTCGTAATCTCAATTTGTAAACCCAACTCAAACGTCCATAAACAACACCCTTAAACTCATTGGTAAAATCGATAAATGAACTGGATCTGCAAAGTCAACCCGAAAAGATGACCAAGAAACTCGACTCGTACACTTGAGCCATAAACTCGGCCTGAAAACTCGAATCTCAAACTCGGTCCGTAAACCTATCTCATAAACTCAACCCATAAACACAATATGTATAATCTATGCATATATTGGACTGAAAACTCAAACCAAAAACACTACACCTAAAACTGACATAAAATTTGACCTCGTAAAATGTTTACCGAAATAACACCTGTAAACTCGACCAGTAAACATATTCCATAACTTCGACCCATAAACATAAAACATACATTTCACCCGTAAAATTGAGCATAAACTCGAACCGAAAAAATCACCGATAAAATTGACATTAAATTTGACCCCGTAAAAAATGAGCCATAAACACAACCCATAAACTCGACAAGTAAAGTTGACTAACCTATTTGACCTATAAAACATGATTCGTAAATCCGATCCGAAAACTCGGTTCGAAAAGTAAAACGACACTCAACAGATAAACGAGACCCTTAAACAGGACCACTAAAGTCTGCCTATAAACCTGACCCATAAACTCGGTATTAAAACTTCACGCGTAAACACGACTCATAAATCTATCTAATAAAGTCGATCGTAAACTTGTCTTATAAACACAACACCTACAATAGACTTGTAAATTCAACCGTAAAGTAAAAAACAAAACATGATTCGTAAAACAAACCTTAAAATTTGACCCTGTATAACCAGACCCTAATCACGAACTGCAACCTCGATTTTAAAACTCGTCCTGTAAATCTGACTAGTAAACTGGACCATCAAATTTGACCTATAAAACAAGACCCGTAATCTCGATTTTTAAACCCAACTCATATGTCCATAAACTAGACCTGTAAACTCATCGGTAAAATTAACCCATGAACTGAATCTGCAAAGTCAATCCAAAAAAAGGAATAGTAAACTCGACTCGTACATTTGATCCGTAAACTTGGCCTGAAAACTCGAATCCCATACTCGCCCCGTAAACTTATCTCATACTCAACCCATAAACACAACACAAATAATTTATCCATATATTAGACTGAAAACTCAAACCAAAAACACAACCCCTAAAATCGAAATAAAATACGACCTCGTAAAATGTGTGCCAAAATAACACCCATAAACTCGGTCCGTAAACCTATTCCATAAATTCGACCTATAAACACAACACATACATTTCACCATTAAATTCGAGCATAAACCCGAATCGAAAAATTCACCTGTAAAATCGACATAAAATTCGACCCTGTAAAATAAGAGCCATAATCACGACCCATAAGCTTGACTCGTAAACTTGACTAAACTATTTGACCTGTAAAACACGATTCATAAATTTGATCCGTAAACTCGGTTCGAAAAGTAAAACAAAACTTAACAGATAAATGAGACCCGTAAACAGGACGGGTAAAGTCTGTCTATAAAACTGACTCGTACACTCAGCATGAAAACCTGACCCGTAAACATGACCCATAAACCTATTCAATAAAGTCGATTGCAAATATGGCTTATAAACACAACCCCTACAATAGACTTGTAAATGCAACCTTAAAGTAAAAAAGAAAACATGAGTCGTAAAACAAACCTTAAAATTTGACCCTATATAACATAACTCTATTCACGAACTATAACCTCAATTTTAAAACTCGTCTTGTAAATCTGACTAGTAAACTCAAACATCAAATTTGACCTATAAAACAAGACCCGTAATCTCGATTTGTAAACCCAACTCATATGTCCATAAACTAGACATGTAAAGTCACCGTTAAATTTGACTCGTGAACTAAATTTGCAATGTCAACCCGAAAAAATGACCAGTAAACTCGGCAAGAAAATTTGACACGTAAACATAGCGCATAAACCTTTCCAATAAAGTTGATCGTAAACTTGTCTTATAAACACAACCCCTAGAATAGACTTGTAAATTCAACCGTAAAGTTAAAAAGAAAACATGATTAGTAAAACAAACTTTAAAATTTGACCCTGTATAACACGACCCTAATCAGGAACTACATCCTCGATTTTAAAACTTGTGCTGTAAATCTGACTAGTAAACGCGACCATCCAATGTGACCTATAAAATAGAACCCGTAATCTCGATTTGTAAACCCAATTCATACGTCCATAAACAACACCCTTAAACTCATCGGTAAAATCGACCCGTGAACTGGATCTACAAAGTCAACCCGAAAAGACAACCAAGAAACTCGACTCGTACACTTGATCCGTAAACTCGACCTGAAAACTCGAATCTCAAACTGTGACTGTAAACCTATCGCATAAACTCAACCCATAAACACAACACGTATAATTTATCCATATATTAGACTGAAAACTCAAACCAAAAACAACAACACCTAAAATCGATATACAATTCGACCTCGTAAAATGTTTACCGAAATAACACCTGTAAACTCGACCAGTAAACATATTCCATAACTTCGACCCATAAACACAACACATACATTTCACCCGTAAAATTGAGCATAAACTCGAACCAAAAAAATCACCGATAAAATTGACATTAAATTTGACCCCATAAAATATGAGCCATAAACACAACCCATAAACTCGACAAGTAAAGTTGACTAACCTATTTGACCTATAAAACATGATTCATAAATCCGATCCGAAAACTCAGTTCGAAAAGTAAAACAACACTCAACAGATAATGAGACCCTTAAACAGGACCACTAAAGTCCGCCTATAAACCTGACCCATAAACTCAACATTAAAACTTCACACGTAAACACGACTCATAAATCTATCTAATAAAGTCGATTATAAACTTGTCTGATAAACACAACACCTACAATAGACTTGTAAATTCAACCGTAAAATAAAAAAGAAAACATGATTCGTAAAACAAACCAAAAAATTTGACATTGACCCTAATCACGAACTGTAACCTCGATTTTAAAACTCATCAAATGTCCATCAAATGTGACCATCAAATGTGACCTATAAAACAAGACCCATAATCTCGATTTGTAAACCCAACTCATATGTCCATAAACTAGACCCGTAAACTCATCTATAAAATCGACCCATGTACTGAATCTGCAAAGTCAACCCGAAAAAACGACTAGTAAACTCGACTTGTACACTTGATCTGTAAACTCAGCACCAACACTCGAATCGCAAACTCCGCACGTAAACCTATCCCACAAACTCAACCCGTAAACACAACGCGTATAATCAATCCATATATTAGACTGAAAACTCAAACCAAAACACATAACCCCTAAAATCGACATACAATACGACCTCGTAAAATGTGTGCCAAAATAACACCCATAAACTCGGCCCGTAAACATATTCCATAAATTCGACCCATAAACACAACGCATACATTTCACCATTAAATTTGAGCATAAACCCGAATCAAAAAAATCACTTGTAAAATCGACATAAAATTCGACCCCCTAAAATATGAGCCATAATCACGACTCATAAGCTCAACTCGTAAACTTGACTAAACTATTTAACTTGTAAAATACGATTCATAAATTTGATCCGTAAACTCGGTTCGAAAAGTAAAACAAAACTTAATATCTAAACGAGACTCGTAAAGAGGACGAGTAAAGTCCGCCTATAAAATTGACCCGTATACTCAGCATGAAAACCTGACCCGTAAACACGACCCATAAACCTATTCAATAAAGTCGATCGTAAACTTATCTTATAAACACAACCCCTACAATAGACTTGTAAATTCAAGCGTAAAGTTAAAAAGAAAACATGATTCGTAAAACAAGCCTTAAAATTTTACCTTTTATAACACGTCCCTAATCACGAACTACAACCTCAATTTTAAAACTCGTCCTGTAAATTTGACTACTAAACACGACCACCAAATGTGACCTATAAAACAGGACCCGTGATCTCGATTTGTAAACCCAACTCATATGTCGATAAACAACGCCCATAAACTCATTAGTGAAATCGACCCGTGAACTGGATCTATAAAGTCAACTCGAGAAGACGACCAAGAAACTCGACTCGTACACTTGCTCCGTAAACTCGGCCTGAAAACTCGAATCTCAAACTCGACCCGTAAACCTATCGAATAAACTCAACCCATAAACACAACACGTATAATATATCCATATATTAGACTGAAAACTCAAACCAAAAACACAACACCTAAAATCGACATAAAATTTGACCTCGTAAAATGTGTGCCGAAATAACACCTGTAAACTCGACCAATAAACATATTCCATAAATTCGACCCATAAACACAACACATACATTTCACCCGTATAATTGAGCATAAACTCCAACCAAAAAAATCATCAGTAAAATCGACATAAAATTTGACCCCGTAAAATGAGCCATAATCATAACCCATAAACTCGACAAGTAAACATGACTAAACTATAGTTAATTGTACTATATTAAACTAAAATATACTAAACTATTCATAATAATAATTGAACTGTATTATAAATAGTTTAGTTTTAAAAAACTAAACTTATGTTAAGTTAACTAAGTTAACTATTGAACTATAGTATATTGAAAGAGCAAAATACCTCAAATAAATTATTGGTATTAGGATAAGAATTGGACATATGTATTTTGTGTCTTACGTTCTATTCTTTCTCTTTCATATTGAAATATTTATTTTATTTTGTCTTAATTTTTTTCTTTACTCTTTCTTTGAGAAAAATATAAAATATTTATAAATAATTTATTAAAAAAAATTATAAATTAACTCAAGATCTTATTTTATTTTGAATGAATTTTACTATGTAATGTTATTTTTATGTTATGATTTTACAAAAGTTATTTTTAAAAATTAAATTTTGTGACAACTAACATTTTTATAACTTTTTATTTATATTCTTAAATATTGAAATTAGTATAATAAATATAAATATTGGTACTAACGTATTTTTTATTTTAAAATCTTATGTAATATTATTTTTTAGTTTTAAAATATTTATTATGTGGCGTCAACTTTTTTAAAGAGAATTTATTTTAAAAAATGCTTAAGAAATATAAAAAGTTATTGATTCGTTGCTTCACGAAATATATTTTAGAACTTCATAAAATTTCTAGAACATTTTTCGCACAAATATTAATGAATGCAAATGTTAAAAAAAAATATTAATTTTGAGAATTTTCTAAAATAAGTCCTTTTAAAAAAATTTACGAAACATAATAAACATTGTAAAACTAAAAAGTAATATTACATAAGATTTTAAAATATAAAAAATAAGTTAATACCGATATTTATATTTATTATATTAATTTTAATATTTTAATTACATTTTAAGTTACGGAAAACTTTAATATAAATAAAAAAATTATAAAAATGTTAATTAGTGTATTTAAGTATGATGCATATTTCAAGTATTATATCCTAAACACTTTCAAATTATAAACTTTAGATTATTATTGCGTAGTACAATCATATGTAATTAGTGCAATTCGATTCAAAATAGTGTAATTAAGTTCAAAAATGGTGCAATTCAGTTCAAAATCAATGCAATCCGGTTCAAAAATAGTACAATTCAGTTCAAAAATAGTGAAGTTTATTCAAAATTAGTGCAATTCGGTTCAAACACAGTTCAAAAACAATGTTGTTAAGTTAAAAATTAGTGCAGTTCAGTTTAGAAATAGTGCAGTTCAGTTCTGACATAGTGCAGTTCATAAAACAGTTTAGTTTATAACAGTTTAGTTCAGTTTATATTATAGTGCAGTGCAGTTCAGTGTAGTTCAGTTTATTTTTAAGAATAACAGTTCAGTTCAGTTCATCTGAACTGTTTTTAAGTTTAGTGCAGTTCATGCGAACAATTTTTTAGTTCAGTGTAGTTTTTGGTAGTGCAGTGTAGTTTGGTTTATTTTGCCCAACCCTACTTGTAGGTATGGTTCAAATTGATTGTCATAGTGGAAGAAGGAAAACAAATATGTTTAATACACAACCACTGTTAGATAAAGAAATTTTTGGTAGCAGCTTCAGTCCTACTTCACTGGATTCTTCTGCTTTTTCTGAAGCTGTTAATCATTTTTATGTTGAACAAAACCAAAGTCATGGTAATTTCTACTATTAACAAAATTAATTTGATTACTTTAATTACTTTAATTGTTACAAATTCATCTTGCTAATATTCATTTCAATATATGTTGAAGTTGTACAACTCTGTCAGCCTTCTCGTGAGCATGCTATTAGATATATTTCAAAGATATTGGATTTTGACAATGATTCTGATGAAGATGAAAATGATGGTAATCAATAATCGTTCATTTAAAAGAATAAATTCTTATTGTTTCTTTATGTAAAATTGGTTCTTTCTTTTCTTTCAGATTACATAATTGGTCATTTCTCCTCTGATTTGTATTCAAATGCTGGAATTCAAGGTCCAACAATACTTTTTAGTCTTTTTATATTACTGTAGTGTACATATAAATATAAATGTTCTTTAAGTAATGACAAATTGTTGTTTATGTGCTTAGCAAATGTTGATGTTGGGGAGTGTTTCATTGAGTGTCCCTATTGTCAAGCTCAATTGTGGTGTTAAATACAAAAGATTAAGACAAGTTGATTTCTCTCTTTGTTGTCTAAAGGGAAAAGTCCAACTTCCATTGTTGAAGAAACCTCCATAATTGCTTCAAAAGTTGTTCAAAGGTGAAGACACTACAAGCCAACATTTCTTACATTACATAAGAAGTTACAACAACATGTTCTCATTTACATTGATTGGTGTTAAGATTCATTCGTGAATCAATGATGGATCTGGTCCTCCTTAGTTTATTCTTAGTGGTCAAAATTATCATAGCATTGGAAGTTTATTGCCCAAAAACTGATCAAATCCAAAATTTGCACAACTATATATTTATGATACAGAAAATGAAACAACAAACAGAGTTAGTGACTTTGGTTATGTGTACATACTTTATTTATGTTTTACCGATCATTCCATATATAATTGACTAATTTCTAATTTTACAAGTCTGATACACAACAATCCATATTTGATAAATCATTGATCGAAGAGTTGAAAAACATGATTCACAAACAAAATGTTCTTGCTCAAACATTCAGAAGAGTAAGAGATTTTATACATGACGATGAACAATCAGATTTTGGATTGAGGTTTTTTAGACATCGCTTTAAGGATCCTAGAGTATACAATACACCAATAGCAGATGAAGTCGCAACATTGATAGTTGGTGATTTGAGCACCTTAGATGTAGGAAAGGACATCATTGTGAATAAAGTTTCTGGTCAGTTGACAAGACTACATGAAACACACATGTTTCATTCCTCTGTAATATCCTTTGATTTTCCCATATGGAGAGGATGGTTATCAAGAGGGTATTCCAATTAGAGATTGTCAGAAATATGGACAAAGTAGAAAGAGAATTTGCATTTCTTTAAGAGAATTCATTGCTTTCAGAATACAAGATAGAAAGGTTGAATTTGGTAACGTTGTAACAAAGGTGAAACTGATCCTTCTTCCATTGGTAAGCATATTGTTTTGCCAGCTTCATTTACAGGTGGTATGAGATACATGTTCAATAATTGCCAAGATGCTATGGCAATTTGTAAGAGGTATGGCTATCCAGATTTTTTTATAACAATCACATGTAATGTAAATTGCCCTGAAATTCTTAATTTTGTCAAATCAAGAGGATTAACTGCTTCAGATAGGCCAACCATTGTTTGTAGAGTTTTTAAAATGAAATTAGACCAAATGATGATAGATTTCAAGAAGAATAATTTATTTGGCAAAGTCAATGCAGGTATACCATACTAATTTTCCATAATTTAGTCTTCTTACCGCCAATTGTTTTCTCTAATAATTCTGTTCAAAATTTAGGTATGTATACAGTTGAATTTCAAAAGAGAGGTATGCCACATGCTCATATATTATTATGGTTGAGTGACTCAAACAAGTTAGAAAATGAAAAGCACATTGATCAAGTTATCTCTGTTGAACTTCCTCATCCAGATCTCTATCCAAAACTTTCAAGGGTTGTTCAAACATATATGATAGATGGTTTGTGCAAAGCCGCTAGATTCAACTCACCATGTATGAAAGAAGGTAAGTGTTCTAAATTTTTTCCTAAAAAATTTAGACATTTAACTACAATTGATGAAGATGGATATCCTGTATATAGAAATAGAGATGATGGTTTATTTGTGTTGAAAAATTGACATAAATTAGGTAATGCAAATGTCATGCCTTATAGTCCTCTTCTCTTAATGCGTTATCAAGCTCATGTTTATATAGAATATTGCAACAAATCCAACTTAATCAAGTATTTGTTCAAATACGACAACAAAGGTCCTAATAGAGCAACAATGAAAATTACAGACAAAGAGAATGAATCTACATAAATGCGTATTGTTGATGAGATTAAAAGATACTATGATTGTAGATATTTATCTGCATGTGGAGCAGTTTGGAGAATTTATGGCTTCGATATCCATCATAGATGGTCTGCTGTTCAATGTTTAACTTTTCACTTACAAGATCAACAACCAGTTTTGTTTAAAGATGATGATCGAATTGATGATGTATTGGAGAGGAATGAGAATATGAATACCATGTTTCTAGCTTGGTTTGAAGCTAACAAAAAATTTGAGGAAGGCAAGAACTTGACCTATGCTGAATTTCCAACAAAGTTTGTTTGGATTTCTCAACAAAAACAAATGGAAACCAAGAAAGCAGGGTTATAGTATTGGTCGACTAACATATGTTCCTCCAGGATGAGGTGAATGCTACTACATGAGAATCTTACTAACAAAACAAAAAGGTTGTATTAATCATGATAGTATATAGATAATTAACGGTAAAACATTCTCTACATACCAAAAGGCTTGCTAGGAATTAGGATTATTGGCAGATGACAAAGAATTCATTGATGCAATTAAAGAGGCTAGCCATCTTGCATCTGGAAATCAACTTAGAAGGTTATTTGTTTCTTTTTTAATCATGAATACAATGTCAAAGCTAAATGTTGTTTGGGATGCATCCAAAGCTAAATTTTATTCTATATCAAAAAAGAAAAGACTTGAACATACCAGGTACTAAATAAAAGTAATCTCCATTCTTTATTCCATATTTATTTATTGATTACATGTTCTGTTTTGTAGGTTTTCAACTTGAAGAACATGATTTACACAATCTTCGTCTCCTAGAAGTACAAGAACTTCTAAATTCAAATGGGCGAGCTTTAACAGATTATAGTTCCTTTCCTCAACCTGATCTCTCAAATTCATTCAAATTTCACAAGTTCATTATTGATGAAATCAATCATCATAAAGAACAGATGGAGAAGCTACATCAATCTCTATTGCAGTCAGTCACTAATGAGCAACTACATGTTTATAACAAAATTATGGCAACAGTGAATTCAGAGGTAGGGAATTTCTTTTTCTTATATGGTTATGGTGGTACTGGAAAAACATATCTATGGAAACTTTTGTCAGGTGCTATTAGAGCCAAGGGAATGATTGCCCTTAATGTAGCTTCAAGTGGCATTGCATCTTTATTGCTTCCTGAAGGTAAAATTGCTCATTCTACTTTTTGCATACCATTAGCAATCAATGATGAATCATTGTGCAACATCAATCAAGGAAGTCTTCTAGCTAAACTATTGATGGAAACAAAACTTATAATATGGGATGAAGCTCCTATTGATGAAGGATTATCTTGTTCCTTTTTAAGATTATTGAATATGGTGTGAGTTGATTAAGAAAACCAAGGAAATTCCCACTAGACATTAAGATAGCAAGCTATCTAGATGTGAAGGTTCCTTTCCAAGGTTCTAGAGAGGAGGAGAATGGATTGATGGGGAGTAAGAAATCAAAAGGAAAAACATATAATAGAAACAATATAAACCAAG
>Ga0214545_1009232_pt1 | contig 15142 bp, 10 predicted proteins | sample CNSS4metaG_FD_160064 | JGI IMG/M metagenome (GOLD analysis project Ga0214545, IMG submission 160064) | Root nodule microbial communities from cowpea collected in UCLA plant growth center, Los Angeles, California, USA - CNSS4 | ecosystem: Host-associated > Plants > Roots > Nodule | place: USA... | reverse complement strand
AAGGTTTTACCTTCGTGATTAAAAGAGGCTTGAGCCTGTTTTCCTCAACTCTGGCCAGTATCTCAAACAAAAACCTTTCAAAACCAGGCTTTGTTCTCCAATCAGGAATCGTACGATTAAGAGTGACATTATTCCTTATGTCTCTTTCTAATTCTATGTGGAACTTTACAACAGCTGATGCTTTAATATTTGCTTTGAGAAGGCCAAAAAGCTGACCTTGAAGTATGTTACGACCAAGAAGACTCCTCAAAACTTTCTCCAACATACTTAATTTCAAACTTAAGGAATCAATTGGACATGCTCGCTTTTTAAACATACGACCATGGTAACATTTTTCTGGAAGCAGCTCAATCACATCCTCTGAAATCAATGTAGTTGCTATGTGTGCATAAGGATTTCGAGCTCTATAAGCAACCAAAGATGCAGACCCTGATATGCGAATAGGAATCAGAGCCATGCAAGTTGAATGCAGAAAGGGCCAAATGTCACTCTTCCCTCCACTACAAATGGCACTTCCATTCATTGGTAGATCGATATCAGAAGAGTAAAAAAGAGAGATTTCTTGAGCTCCTTTAACTTCTACTGTAATACCCTCACCAACAAGGATTTGTTTCAAACCAGTGTACGAAACATTCATCTGCCAGACAGAGACAGGACTCAGATTTTATTGAAATATCAATACCACTCGTTATTCATAGGAATTAACTAGAACATATCATATATTGCTCAGAAAAAAAAAATCATTTAACAATAGCAGGATAATCATCAAATTTGCCAACTGAACTAAGTGCAGAACTACATAAAACAAAAATAATAGTAAAATATCTTCAACTTTTGAGACATGACTAGCTACAGACGAAAGATTTTATGTTAGGCTGTTAGCAAAAAAAAAAAAAAAACACTGAAGTGGATACATGAATGGTGATTGAAGTGAATCTTGACCATATGTCCATACTTAGATGGGTCAAGATTGTTATAACTAATTTTAATATTAATCATCTATTTTAACAATACGGCTGATATTACTCCTCTCAGTACTTTTCATGCGTAAGTTTTTTGTTTGTTCGTGGATAAGAGTTTCAGCAATCAGAGTAAAACAAACTACAAGTTCCAAATGAAAGAAGAAAACTTTAGGACGTAGCATACTGAGATCTGAACTGAAAAAGAGGAAAAAAAATTACTTACGGGAAGGGATAGAGAAAGGTGATGAAGGGCATCAACACGTAATGAAAAGGGACCTTCTAATTTGAGTGTGGGAAGGAATGGGAAGGAACCGAGACGATGAACGAGAGAGGGTAAATCGGGAAAGGGTGTTCTGAACTTGTTCCACGTGGCAACTTTGTCGGCAAATTTGAGGGTGAAGTTACCAGTGCCGAATCCGATTCGGAACTCGTAGCTCCGGGAAGTTCCGAATCTGACCTTTGCAACATCCAAATTGGCCACTCTCACGTCGTTCGAATCCCACTTCTGTTTCGCCGACACCGCCCTCAGAACATCCTTGGTTTCCACGAATCGTGAAAGTGAATAAGCGAATTCAGAAATTGGAGAATGAAAAAGTGGAGTGTGTGTGTGTGTGAGAGAGAGAGAGAGTACCTGGAGAATGAGGGTGAGGTTGGAAGAAGATGCAAAAGCTGTGAATTGAAGGAGAAGTATGATGAAGAAGGGGAAAGGGAAACGAGCTTTGATCATCCTCGATGCCAAACGTTGGGTAACTCCGATCTCCGATGAAAGCAGAGGTGTCGTGATGTCGTGTTGGGAACTGCTGAGGATGAAGTTGAATTGAATTTCTGAGACCTAGTATATGGTTTTTTAAATAAATTTTCATTCCTGATTCATTCCTATTATATATTTAAATTTTTTTTTTGAATTTAGATTCTTTGTTTGTAGTTTATTTTTTTTTTTTGTGTTGTTCCTATATTATATTTTTTTAAATTATTAATTTTGACATTTAAATTATATTAAAAAATTATATGCATCAGTATATTTTATTATTCGATAAAAATTACACAAACAAATTCAACAGAAAATATGATTTTTTTTTCTTTATATATATTACTTTTACGCATACTTTACAAAATTTGAGTATAAATCTTAACTAATACAAGTATTTTTTTATTAAAATTGAAACAAATTTAGAGATAATGACTATAAATACAAATCTATTTATTTGACTAGTGTAAAAATATATTTAATACCAAAAGATAATTAAAAGTCTGAGTAAAATTCACCATATTGATTCCCTAGTTCACTTATAGTTAAATTCTTAATCAGTTTTTTAAGCGTATACGTGTATGTAGTTTTATTTGTGTAGTGATTCCATATACAAAATTGATTAAAAACAATCTTCAATATTAAAATTTTTTAATTATTAATAATTGTTTGACATGGAAATAACATTTTACATCTCTAATAATTGCAATGCTTTATCTTAAAAGAGAAAACTATAATTTAATTGAATTATTTAATTTAAACAAAAATATTTAGAAAAATAAAATAATTTGAAATGAGATTACAATATGCTTCAATATATTAGAAAAACAGAAGTATTCTATTAAAATGTAAGGTAGTGTTTTTGTTTATTTAACAAAATAAATTAAGTTCAATATGTCTGTTACCCCTGATTTTTTATTCATTTTTTTACCATCTTTTGATAGTTTTCTCATCATGAATTTTTAAAAGTTTTGAAAATATAATTTCTATCATGTGTCGTTCTAACAAAAAACTATCAAAATTTATCTCTATATTTTCAGACACAAAAGTAAAAGAAACAAAAATATGCTTCTAACTTTTTACTCAGTTCACTAAAGACACCTATATTAGCTTAAAATAAAGACTAATTATTAAATCCAATTACTTCTTGAAGATTAATCCAACTGTGGTGTATCATAGTATTAACATTAAGCAGAAAGAATATCCCAAAATTGTTAACAAACACATGTATGAATACATTCAGCAGTGCACCTTTGTAGTATTGTTTTAAATTGATAAATGTCTATTGACTTAAAACATGAGATTAAAATTGTTATTTTCATATATACCTTATCCAAATTATAACCATTGTCATCCCTAATTGTCTACTTTGACACACCTTTTTTTTATAGAAAGCTATATCTGAAGTAGTGGTAACCAAATACTTTTCATGTTACAACCAAACAACAACCTCAAACTTTCCAATGAGGCAGTGTATTAACAATGTAAGTGAGCTTCATTCACCATCATGTTCATGTAAAACAAAATACAAAAAAACATGCATTTGCTACTCATCTTCCTCAGGATCAAAATCCTTAACCTTCACATCTGCATCTTCTCCATACTGGATGCAGTTGTCAATTTGGCCCAGTACATATTGTATACTGTAGATACAAGAATCCAACAAAAAGTATAAAAAAATAGGAAATCAGGTATAAACTAGGACCATCTTGGTGTTATCTTCAACTATAATAGTTTAATTTATGTTATTCTATCTTTTTTCTTTTTACCACAGAAATAATTTACACCTGTTTCAGTTCATACCATTCAGATTTAATATTTCAGCATCACACCCATGGTAGATATCCAATAGCAGTCTATGATGCACAATTATATCCGCTATATGCCAACTATATAGATATAAGATTATTCAAGAAATGAACCGTAGCTAGGATATGCAAGGAAAAGAGAGAAACATACCTTTTTTCCTTCCTCAAGTCTAGTGGTATAAAACTCACCATGCTATAGTTATTAACCTGTTCAGAAAGAGGAAATAGTTAAAAAAACTGAGGTGGCCTATCTGAACCTCATGAGTATGATTGCACTCAGAAAAAATATGATATTTAGAAAAGGAACATCAGTTCAATAATATTGCCCAGAAATTCAATGACAATTCATGGTTGCTTATTTAGAATTGACACTGTCGTCTACAAAAATCCACTATACTTCATTCTATAGCAATTCTAATAATATAGTTATCTATATTCTATGTTCCTTGGAAGTAGTCCAACATTCTACACAAAACCAGCACGCATATGATGGAAGTGTAACTTGTTATCAAATTGTGAAAATATAACATGACATGGTATATAACCCAGACATTAATAAACGGTTTAACATTGAAAACCAACATGTACACATTATATTAACTTATAATATTATTGGGAAAGGAGGAAAATGACATAACTTCCATAAAATCATAGACGACCTACCAATTCAATCAAAGCTTTATTCAACTTTGCATACCGAGGACCCATCCGTTGATTCAATTCAGACAGTAAAAAGGTGGGCTCTGGATCCAAAAAACTAAGAGTAAAAGTATATTAAAACTTGAATGAACGAAAATATGAAAACAAATTTGGGAAAGAAAATTCAGTGACAGTGATTACTCATCAAGATCTTTCTTGTTAGTCACAAGGTCCATCTTTGAGAGGATATTAACATGAGGTAGTTCAAGTTGAACCATTGCAGAAAGGCATGCCATGCATCCACTTATAAATTTGGTCACATCTGTCATGAACTGGAAACAATTTACAATCACCACCAGTCAACAAACACGATAGTACAAATAAACAACAGCTAGAAGCCTAAAGAAATACGAGAAATCCAAAAGCTTAAAAGAAAATATGATTTCAGCAAACTACCACAAACCTGGGAATCAAGTAAGTAAACAGCACAAACAGTAAAATTTTTCCGTTTCAGATGTTCCACAAAATTCTTAAGCACTGGAACATGTGAATAAAGTTCTATCTGACCTGCAAAACATCACAAGGCAAAGCTGATTTATCACAACTTGTCAAGCCAACCAAAAATCATGATAAACAATCGTAATATAGACTTCAACATTACAGAAACGGCCATACTACCGATCTGTTTTAAAAGAACAAAACTATAGTTCATTATACCACCCCTTCTGATTTCTAGCCTTCCATATATGTTATTGCATTTTATAACTATAACAATATTATCACCACCTCATAATCACAATATCCTCCAAAAACTTCAAACATCAAACTTTCGCTACTAAAACATAAATAAATAACAATAGAGGCAGAGAAGAGATCGTGAATACCAGGGCAATCAAAAACCAAGTAATCATCATCTAAATAATTGTCCAATTCCTCCGTGAGCCAATCATCCAGGTTATCCTCAAGGTGCCTAAATATAATTATTAAGGCAACCAAATTTTAAATCAAAATCAAAATTTTAAAACAGCAAAAAGCTAACATGGGTACTCATGGAGAGAAACTATACTGCTAAACATAATTGAGGAAAAAGGATACTCCATGCAGTAAACAAGGCCACCATTAGGACCCAATCCAAGTTCCTCCATAACATCATCCAGAGAAATGAGTTCCCTAATATCTGCCAGCATCGCAGCCCAGAAAAGTAAAGCTCCAAGGATAACAAAAATCCAAACCCTCAAAAGAAATAACCACATAATAACACTTTATTTACCCATTGCAACAGGATAGTCAAAATTTTCAGCAGCAGGATCAAGGTTCACAACATGAATCGTTCTCCGCGAAGCCACACAGTGTTCATACAAACTCGAGCAATAGGTAGACTGATTGCACAAAAACAAGACACACAGATAATTGCATTATTGCTAAATAGCATATTTAAAACCTTGGTATGTGGTTTAACTCAGCAAATTTTGTGAAAGCAATAGAGTTACCTTGCCACTACCAGCAGGACCTATCACAAGTTGTGCATAACCCATGGTAACCTTATGAAACTGCAAGGAGGTTTCAGAAAGTACAGAGGTAATTGACTGCTTGAAAGGAAGCGAGAACTGCAACAGCAATGTAAGCAGTACACCAAACCGCAATGGCCAAAAACAAATTCACCACATCACTGTAGGCCATACACCACACACTACTACAAAACATGAACATACCAAATATCAAACGCAAAAAAGAGTAAAATATAAAAAAGAAAAAAAAAAATCGCTTCATTTCCACTTTGTGGTTCAGTGTTTGGGTTTTCTGATCGATTGCAGTGCTAAGAAACAAATTAAGTTTAGTAAAATGCAAATAAATGAGTTAATGAATTTGGATGATGTTAACAAAACCCGTGAGAAGCGTGTTAGTTGATTTTTTTTTAATGAATTAGATGGCGTGAGTGCCACTTATACGGAAAATAATAATGAAAAATAAAATAAAAATTCATTATTTATTTATGTGTGTTTTATGAATATTAAATTTACAATTTACATCTTCAAATTATGTCATGTAATTTTAAAATTAATTATTTCTGTGTGTTTTTATGAAAAATTATACAAAGGATATGTAAGCTTTTTTAATAGTTTATGGTGCATCTTTTGTTAGATGGTTGTCGCAACCTAAATGGCCTAGGATCCCTATCTCGATAAAAATAAAAAATACTTTAAAATAAAATATAATTTTGAGAGTCACTATAGTTTATTTGTTATTATAATTTATTTTAGAAAACTATGTAAAACCACAGTAATAAAGCAGAGAGGCATAAGGAGCAATGCAACAAATTAAATACAAAATAGACATTATCATAATCCTGGGCAACGGCAGAGAAATGCATCAACTATGATCACAGTAAACTCACACACTCAATCCAATACGAATCAAAAATCCGGAACAAGAAACAAAACAAACTCAACTACACATTTCACTGATCTGGCCATTATCTATTGTTACACATTTATACAAAACCTCCAAGAATCCATATAAAATCAAACCATCTATCAGACTACATAATTTCACCGACAATTATAGAATTAACAGATGACCTGACCCAAACAGAGTTTCTTAAGAAAACAAGAAAACCTCAATCACCAAACATGAACATCGCATTCATAGACAAACCCAGAATCGCCTCTGCCCCAAGCGCCATAGGCACATACAAGGCGTCAACAATTCAAACCCATATCGAAAGGGAAATCAGTGGAAAAAACAAGAATATTATCAGGACCCAAATCAGACCCAATCATTCCAACCATGAATCCAAAAAGAAAAGAAAAAGAAAAGAAAGAGGAAATGGCATCATATGGGGTGATTACTGTGAATGAGAAACCATTGGTTCACCTTTCTAACTCTAGAAATGGATGACACAGAGAAGGTTGCAAACTCCAATCACTGGTGAGCCGAGACTGCAAGGAGACAACCTTGTAGCGACACAGAAATGAGCTTTGGAAAACGTTGGCGTAGTGATTCCTAGATGATGGTGATTGGGTCTCCGTTGACGCTGTTGCTGGAAGCAGCTTTCAAAAGAAAAAAAAGAAAGTGATCAGTGGTCAGTGAGGAGGTTTAGGTCTCGAAGTGTCTCCCGCGTAAGTATCTGAGATGGGTTTATATTTTGTTTAAAATACTTAGATTCGTCATCGTTTTTTACCAAAATATTTGATTCTCGTATTTTATTAATTTTAATTAGGTTAATATTTTTATAAATTAATATCGATTAGGTTATTATAAAACTCATCCAGTATCACGTATCAGCTCTTCATTTGTTTTTAATTTTTTTAATTTTTTTAATTTTTTTAATTTTTTTTTAATTTTTTATTAAAAAATATTTATGTCATGTCTCATATATGTAATGTACCACGCGTAAATGTAATATTGGTGACACGTATCAAAATATTGTATAAATCTCAATTTGGTCCTCATATTTTGTTAATTTTATTTGATTTGAGTCCCAATATTTTTAAAAAAATTTCAATTTCAGGCACTCCAAATTTATATCAAATTTTACTTTTATATAATGTTATGATTATTTTTATTAAAATTGATATTTTTATTAAATATTTTAATAATATTAATTGTATTTAATATTAAAATTTTAAATATTTTTATTTTAATTTGTTATAAAATTGTTTTAAAATTTTACATTTGAATTTATTAAATTTTTATTTTAAGCCAACTCTAAAATATTGTTCATATAGAATGTTATACAAATATTTCGAATATAAATTTATTAATCTATATATTTATAATTTTAAAATAAAATTTAAATAAAGTTTAATGTAAAATATAAATTTAAATAAATTAAATATTGTTAAAAATATGTAAATGAAATATAATGTAATAAAAGTATCATCATTACATTTATATAAAAATTAAATTTGGTCTAAATTTGTAGCACATGAAATTAATTTTTTTTTAAATTTGGGACTAAAATCAAATCAAATTAATAAATATGAGGACCAAATTGAGATTCATACAATAATTTGACACGTGTCACCATATTAGATTGACACGTGACACACTACAAACGTGGCATAACTTTTTTTTAAAATATTTTAAAAACTTAAAAAAATTCAAAAAAGAAATAAAAAAACGAAGAGCTGACACGTGGTACCTACTTAACGGTATTAGTTCTATGCTAACAGAAATGACCTAATTGATACTAATTTACAAAAATGTCGACCTAATTTATACTAATAAAAATATGAGGACCAAATTGAGATTTTGATAAAAAACGATGACCAACGAAATATTTTAACCTTATATTTTATATGGTTTAGTTATACTCATACAAAAACTTTTATATGACTATATGATATTAGGTATTTAACACTAATTTTATTCTCAAAACTTGAAGATAATAATGTTATGACTCAATATTTTTATATAATATTTAACTTTGTTTATTATATTAAATGTGAGACTTTTGATTTACATTTAGACTATTCTCAATAATCTTTTATTGAGGGTGAATGTCCCTTATTTTTTTTTTCACATAATATATTTCTTTGATAATTTCTTTTGTCATAATTATGCAGCTATATCGATCACTCCAATCATTGCCTCTTATGGATTTATTCCCAACGAGGTGTGTGGTGAGTGAGGTTAATTGGTAGAGGTAGAAAAGGGTTGCCAAGTAGCAGGTTGGTAATGGATAAAAAATGTTGGTGGAAAAGGAAGTGTAATAGAAAAATACTGGGGTGTGTGTTGAAGAAAAAATAAATTGGCTTAGAAAAATGGGTGGTGTGAATAGAAAAATAGGGTCCGTGGATGAAAATGAGTTAACTTCTTTTTTAAAAAAGTTGGGGGAAAAGATAGACCAAAATTATTTTTTTATTCTATTTTAAATTCCAATTAACTTAACCAATTAATGTCCTTTTAAAGTTTTAATTTTCTTTTTATAAATTCTATTTCAACCATTTTTATTTATTTTTTATTTTTTAGTTTTTAAAAATATAATTTATTTATCTGGATAAAATTGGATGATGACAAATATTTTTTTTTATTAAATTGAAATAATTTTGGTGTACGATAAAAATACTAGCTGTATGATATTTATAATGCATACTTTTTCATAAGAAAAAAACAATTAATTCTTACTATTCCCTTTACAAATATACTTTATTTTTAAATATATATTTTTTAAATTTATCATCTATCGATATTGTATTAATAAATAATAACTTGAAAAAATAGATAACAACTTCAAAAAAAAGTGCACACATTCATGTTCAATTCTTTTTCAACTCATGTTTTTTCATTTAATTTCTAATATGATGTGTTTATGACTCTTTTGTCTTGATAATGCTTTGTATGTTAGTTAAGAGTGGCCACTATGATTCTTTTGAAATATTTTTATAACAAAATTAAATAATTAATAAATCATTAATTAAAATATTTATTTATAATATATAAATATAAAACAAACAAAAATTATCTGGATATGTGCTAGTTAAATGACAAAAGAAACAACATTAAAAAAATATATATAAAAAAGTGTATAATAGCACATCATAACTATCTTACTCGCACTCCGCTCGATTGAGAATCAAGGTCTCACGCCCTTTGGCCAACAGAGACGGCGTCGTTCCCATGGATGTAAATTTGCACGCGCCCACGTGACATGATAAACTCAATTTGTTGCAGAAGCATAGAATGAGACCCAAAGGAAAACGACAAAGAAGAGAGAAATTAACATTACAAATTTCACACCAAGCTTGTTCCACAGATCACAACTTCTACTCTACCCAAAGGTACCTTCTTCTCACTCCCTCTCTTTCTTTTCTTTATCATTATTATTATTTTGATTGTTTTTCAATTTCGTTAATTGCTCACATTTCTCTCACTTTTGATGTGCGATTTGGCGATGATCAGGACCAAGTGATTATCCAGAAAACGAAATAAGAGTAAAATCAGAGGCTTTGGGGTTGTTGATGTTGAGAAGTGCCAACGCATTACTCAAACTTCGTTGTCAGAATCAAAATCGAGAGAGAAAGAGAGGAATAGGGTTTGATTGATGGGGTGTGACTGTGGGGGGAAGTTAAATTTGAGAAAGCCTCATTTTTATGAGGTTTATTCCTCTGCCTTCAGCTCTCACAGACTGGTAACTCTCCGATTTCTCTCTCTATCTTTCTCACTCTCTGCTGTGTCCGTAGACCTAGCTTCCTGTTCTCAAACTAATATATTTAACTACCCTTCTGAATGAAACCAGGAGATTCAATCTGAAACTTAGGTTTTACAACCTATGGTACTAGTTTTCCTTTTCTGCACAATGTATTATGAATAAGCATCATTCTGCTGCTGCAACAATAACAAGCTAAAGTGTGTTTAAATAGGAACAACTGTGCTTTTTCTTTAAAGAAAATTCTGGATAACATAAAGTTCTTAACTTTTTTGTCCTGAAAGGCACTGTTTGTTATCAGTTGTCTAGAAGAACGACAACGGTAATTTTATTTTTCACAACACTCTTAGTTGGATTATCCTATTCATGTTCTAGGGTTGCCGTGTCTTAAAGAGGGCTTGAGAAATATTTGATGTCGCTCTTGAATAATGTTTATGATAAATTGCTTGTTGGAATATTTTTGTTTAAAAGTAAGTTATTTTTTATGCAGAAAATTCCAGATGGATTTGTGTGTCGGATGGAGGGAAGGACGCACGGCTCATTTTCATTGACTGGTCCCAGTGGAAATGTATGGACAGTGCAATTACTTAAGCAGGACAATGATCTTTTCTTCCATCACGGATGGTCGTCATTTGTGGTGGATCATAGTCTAGAATGTGGTGACCTCTTGGTTTTCAGATACGAAGGTCACTTGCATTTTACTGTCCAAGTATTTGATAAGGATGCATGTGAGAAAGAGGCAGCATTTACGTCTGAATGTAGTCAAAGTTCGAGTGACTTTGAGGAAATTGTTGGACAGAAAAGAGACGCGAAGGAGAGTTCTTCTTTGGATATTGCATTTGATGGTGTTGCAAAGAAAAGGAGAGGTTGTAAATATGACAACCGGGAACTTGAACCAGGGTTTGTTGGTAAAGAACTATTGCGGTATGAGGTAGTAAGACCGATTAGAATGTTCAGAGAAACTGAAGAAACCTCTAAAGCTTGTTTGGCTAGTAATAACCTTGTGCCTTTTCACATGGACAATCGAAATGAAGGTACAGTTAATTTGATCAAATTCTGTTTCTCACACAAAATGAGTTTCTATGCCCGTCTAAAAAAACTTATTTTTCATTAAAATCATTAATTATATGCAACAGTATACTTTTCTTTAGTACTTGTTCCTTTAAGTTTGATATGTGAAAATGCCGTCTAAAATACAGTATATTGACAAAGTCATAAACTCATGATCGCTGGAATTGTTCAATGCAATGCAGGGGCTGCCATCCTGTACAGAAGTGGAAAGGAAGATGGTCATTATTTTCTTGGTGGAGTTTCATTATCAAATGTATCAGCACAAGATGAGAAAAAAGTTGCTCAGTCTTTTACTTCCAATTTTCCGTATTTTGTTAGAATCATGAAAAGCTTCAATGTCAGTGGTTCATATACTCTGGTGAGTTGTTAGTTTCCAAATAGTGTTGTTTTATGACTCTACACTAACTGTTAAGTTACTTTCGTGGTGCTTCATTGGCTTGAGAAATTGAACTGATATATATTATCTTTTTTCCTTGAAAGTCCTTCATCATTCATAAACATAGGATGAAAAGCATTTCAGATGTATATTATTAAAAGATGCCCTCATTGAAATTTTCATCCATACAAATCCGAATTAGTGAATGTCAACCTTGGTCGATTGGAACTATTATTTTCCTTGCACTTAAATGCATCTTGGAGTGATTTTCCCACACCTAGCATTATCTATTTTCTTATTCACTGTGCCTGCCATTAACCTTGAAGTAGTTATTTTTGCTTCTCCCTGCGTGTGTACGCGGATCAATTTCTTGCTGATGCTGTTTTACAAATATTGTAATGCAGAATATCCCATATCAGTTTTCAATGGCACACCTTCCCAATTGCAAGATAAAGATTATTCTTCATAATTTGAAAGGAGAGCATTGGACTGTTAATTCTGTGCCAACAACTAGAGTGCATACTAGTCACACACTTTGTGGAGGATGGATGGCTTTCGTTCGTGGTAATAACATTAAGATTGGAGATATCTGTATTTTTGAGCTTGTGCAAGAGTGTGAATTACGTGTTCACATTGCTGGGGTTGGAAAAGATGATCTAGACGACCAGGTTGGAAGAGCGAATGCAGGACATGCTGGAACTACCAGATATATGCCAATGAATGCTAAAGTAAACTCAAAGTCCATAAGAAAAGTTGATCTATCAGATAAAAAATGGCCCAAGATTGGTCAAGAAACTGTTTTATCCATTGACCTTAAGAAATCTGGCAGAGCTTCAAATACTTCTAAGAAGATGGGCCTGTGCTCTCAGTCCAAAGCTGCCCATAAAAAGTTGGGTAAGTTTTTTCTTTGTTTGCCCAATTTGTGATCCACTCACATTCTAATTCCATTTCGATTTATATCTTATTTTGCAACAAATTTCTATGAAATTCTTTCATTTTTCAGAAAATAAAAAGGAAAACAGCATAACTCAATTCCTTGAGAATTGGAATTGTTTCACTTTACTATTTAAAGAATAAACATTGAATACTTTCCTTCTATTAAGGTTTGTAACTTCCAAATTATGACTTATGTTTTAAACTCTAAACAATGACAGCTAATCCTAGGAGACATCGGGTTGAAGATGAACTTAGCTCACAGGCTAAATCTGGTTTGAGAATGTTGTTTGCACTCGATGAACAAAGAGTAGCTCAAGCTTTTAGTTCCCCTTTTCCCAGTTTTGTTAAAATCATGAAAATGTTCAATGTCAGTGGCTCATACACTCTGGTGAGTTATGCACAACCATTTAGTATCCATATTTACATTTTATTTATCTCTCTCTCTCTCTCTCTCTATATATATATATATATATATATATATATATATATATTTAATATGAATGTTAAGTTATTTAATTGGTGTTACATTGTAGAAAATCCCATACCAGTTCTCAGCTGCACATCTCCCAACTTACAAAACTGAAGTCATACTTCGTAATTCAAGAGGTGAATGTTGGACTGTGAACTCTGTTCCAGATGCAAAAGGGCGAACAGTTCATACCTTCTGTGGGGGTTGGATGGCCTTTGTTCGTGACAATGACATAAATTTTGGAGACACGTGCATTTTTGAATTGGTTACTCAATGTGAGATGCAGGTGTACATATCTGGGGTCGGAAAGGAAGGGCCTGAACATCAAAATGGTCACTTGAAACCTGACAGGTTATCTATCCTTCCATCTTCATGCTAACCTTCTTTTCTGTTTCTCAGAATCAATCTTCACTGAGGATGTTTGTTTTGAGAGTCTCAAACATCTTTTGTTTTATGTACATATTTCAGTAATTTCATCCTCTTTGATATGTGTGTGGTTCTATTTTAGTTCAAATCGAGAGATTTAAATAGTAAGATCCTACATAGTATTTACCAATTAAATTCTACGTATAATCTTACAAAATCGTAAATACACTTGAAATAAATAAATTTTATTTAAATTATCAGTTGCAATACTTTCCAATTAAAAGTAAATAGTAAAAATTTAATTTTTTTTGTTGATTTCAATTTAATTAAAATTTAATACAATTAAAAGTTTATCTTAGTCGGTGGTAATTACTCAACATTCATTTTAGTGAATGAATTTCAATTAAATAAAATTTAATTAAAGCTCATGAATGAAATTTTAATTGAAGTAAAACTAAAATTCAATAAAAAATAAATTGTATTTTTTCTATGCTCTTAATCTTCATTTAATCTCAATCGATTAAAATAAAATCCAACGAGAATAGGAACTTTTTTGCTACACCCTTAAGACTATGAAAATCCAACACACCGAACACTAATCTCAACCACAATCAACTTCATCTTCTTCCTCAATCAACTTCATCTTTTAGTTTTTGAAAGAAAAAGATGATGGAGTTGTGTCATGTTGTTTTACATACTATTTAATTTGACATTTAATATTTTAAAGAATTAAATTAACTCTGCACTTTCTATGAGGATTAGTTCTTTTATTATATGAGATTAAATCAATAAATGCACAACAATTATAATAGGTAAATTAATTAGTAATTATAAAATCTGTTAATTATTTTTAGGTATAAATACACATTTGGTACCCAAACTTTTTCGGAAAGTTCAATGTGGTACCCGAACTTTAGGAATGTTCAATTTGGTACTCCAATTTTCTAAAGAGGTTCAATTTGGTCATCTCCGTTAAGTTGGAGTTAACACCGTGTCTGTACAGGACACGTGTCAAGCCATGAAATTTTTATTTTTTTTTAATGTTTTTTTCAAAAAATTTAAAAAACTGCCACGTGTCAGTTTATCATCGTGCCACGTGGCAGCTTACAAGCATGACATGTGGCAGTGTAATAGTTGTTTTCAATTTAGTACCCCAATTTAAATTTTTGGTTCAATTTAGTACCCCAATTTTTTAAAGGCTTAAATGGTCTTTTGATCTTAGTTTAGGACGATTTTTTTCACTTTGGTCCTACTTTTGAAAATGTTTTCAATTTGGTCCTACTTTTTGTAATTTTGTTTCAATGAACTCCTTTTCGTTAACTCCGTCTAAATAGTTAACAGAACAGTGCCAGCGTGGTGATTATGTGTGACGTGGATACTGTTTAGTGACGTGTCCGTTTGCACTATGCTGACCATTTAATTGAAAATGTGGATTTGTTTAGGGTTAATCTCTGATTAAATTGGGTTTAGGTTTAGGGATTTCGTCGTCGCACTTTGAAATTGTGGATTTGGGGGTCCAATTAGGGATTTCGTCCTCGCTCTTTGAACTTGTGGATTTGGGGCTCGCATTAGGGATTCTGGCATCCAATTTCGTCGCTCATCTTTGCTCAATCGCT
>Ga0214545_1009228_pt1 | contig 15148 bp, 10 predicted proteins | sample CNSS4metaG_FD_160064 | JGI IMG/M metagenome (GOLD analysis project Ga0214545, IMG submission 160064) | Root nodule microbial communities from cowpea collected in UCLA plant growth center, Los Angeles, California, USA - CNSS4 | ecosystem: Host-associated > Plants > Roots > Nodule | place: USA... | reverse complement strand
ATATAAACTTATAGTTTGGTAACTTTTAATTTTTATTACATTTCAATTTATGTTGAATAAGATTTTCAAAATCAAAATAGTATTATTACTAAAAGAGAAGTTCCTTTGGTTCTCTGCAAAATTGCAAAGGATGCAATGTATATAACCGCAAAGAATGAAATAATTACTCCTATGATACATTATTATACCTTTATGCTGCAATAAAGGCATAAGTTTAAGAAGACACTTGTAAAGGCATAAAATACTATAATTAACTACAGTAACAAATTAAATGCATATATTTTCAACTAAACCAAACTTACCCATAGGATATAAAACGTAAACATCAGATACGAAGTATCAAGATAATCTTCTTCTTCAGGTTTTGGTGTTAAAATCTATGAAAACAGTAAGTAAAGGTTAACAAAAGGAATTAGTAAAATTCATGATTTTGAGAAAAAAAATTATACCACAAATACATATATAGGATTCTCATGAAAGAAAAACCCCATATTATGATAAGTATAACTTTAATCAGCTTGGAGAAAAATGAAGTTTGAAAGCAGTACATACATACCAAGGACATACACTTCTTGCCCTCCAAATAATCTTGTAGGTACGACAAAATCAAATTTGTTAATTAGTAACTCTTCCCTATTTCATGTTCTTAAAGAGACTCCTAAGTAGATAAAATGAATAAAATTCTAGCCTATTTTTATTATATAACAATTGTAAATGACAACTAAAGTATATATTCAAAAGTTTTCAAATTTGTTAATAGTACAATAAAGATAATTAAAATGTATACCTATTAAAAGAACAATAACTTGGAATCATAGCTTGAAATATAGGCTACATACTCTTATACAAAAGTTTTCTATCCATTGTCTTCCTAAAACTTCCAGTGCATGAAAGCTATCAAACAGGAAGAAGAATAACCAAGAAACAACAAAAAAAAAGTTAAAAACTTTAAAATTTAATAATCTAAACACATGATAGAAACATTCAAAAACTATCTCCTAAAAAGTTGTACATGAAAGCCATCAAACAGGAAGAAAAATAAAAAGAAAAAGAACCAAGAAGCAACTAAAAAGATAAGAACTTTAACACAGAAAAAAAAAACATTCATCAAATCAAACAATAAATTGTAAAATGTACCTTAACATGCTATTTTAACACCTAAATACCATATCCCTTATGAAATATATATAAAGCACAAACCTTTGACCAACACAAACCTTTAACAATAAGAACACATACAAATGTTAAAAACATCACACTAAAATACATACATGGTCTGGAGAAACCAAGCACCAAGCACCAAACACTAACGTCCAAAACTAAGAAAACACAAATACAAAATAGAAAGGGTTTTTCATAAAGGGTTTTCATAATAGCCAACACAAACCTTATTTTAATCAGAAAGGGTTTTCTTCTCTTCTCTTTCGAACCACTGCTGCCATAGAACCACGATCTCTCCACCATCATCGCTCACGAAAGGAACCACCACTGCTCATTGTCATCGTTTTCCTTTTCGTTGAAATTTGCAAACGCAGCAAACTCGTGTTGCGGCCGATGAAATGATTTCTGAAAGAAGATAATGCAAAAATAAGCACAAAAAATAAAGAAAAAAAATGAAACTAAAGGATAATGGAGGTGAAACTAAAGGAGTCTCAGTACGACAAAGGTCTGATATGGGCAATTTTAGGGATGGAGTCGATTATGGTAGAAGATGAGTGAACATGGTGGTTGCGCGGTGAAGTCGTCACCTCCGCTGACCGTGGAGGCTCGTTGGACTCTCGTCGGCGTTTGAGTGAATCAAGAGGAGATTTTCTCCGGTGTTGGTTGTAAAGTGGAGAAGATGAAGGAGTGATTGGAGAAGAGAATGAGAAAGATTGGTTTTGGGGAGAAAAAGAGATGGAAGGTGAGGGGTTTTATGCACGAAGATTGATAATTGGTTTTTTTGTGTTAAAAAGGAGATTGGGAATTTGAGTGGGTTGTGCAAATGCCAAAGGAGCGGGAAACCGATTTGGGAACGTCTATCAATCCTTTCATTGTTGTCCTATCAGTGGAGCAGAGTATGTAAAGGAAAGAAAAGACAAAAAATTTCAAATTGAGTCAAGAAGCCTAAAAGATGAATCTCAATTTACGGAGAGCAGGAATAGTTAAAATGATTAAAAGAGGAGAATGACAAAAAAACCAAAAAATTGGACAGGTGTCAAAAATTTAAATATGGGTATAAGGGTCTTTTCCAGAAGTGTTTGTTTTCATATATTTTAGATACAATTGTACACACTTTTCTATGACACAATTTAACCAGTTCTATCTTTTATATATGAAAGAAGACAATTTTTTTTATTATTACTATTTTTATTAATCTTATTTGCATTATTTTTGATGTTATTATATTCGTTCATAAGAATGTGATTCTATAAGTGTAATTTTATCAATAATGATATCGAAAATATGGTGTGTAAAAATTACATCAAGATTCATTTCCAATAATAAAAAAGACATTTTGGTATACAAATTGGATAAGAGTTTGTCTTCTTTTTTTTTTTCCTTCAAGCGTGTGCTTTCCCTCACGTAGATGTGGGAGGGAGGTATATTAATGCAAAAGCTACATGGAAGGTTTGCCTACTAGAAAGTAGTTGGAGCTACACGTGTCCATTTAGTCTCAGAAAGTAGTTGTGACCCGCATGGACCGGTATAAAAAAACTTTATAGAATCAAAAAATTCCTAATAGAAATATTACATACGTCCAAAATATTTATAAAAGCTTTATGATCTGGGGTCAATTCGTTGACCTTTTTCTTTTAACATGAAAAAATATTTATTTAAATATTTATTCCAAATCAACTTATTTCGGATTTTTTCTCGAACAAACATGTTTCAACTTTCAACCTGGATCAATCTATCATGGTCTTAAGATTAGATTAACAAATCTCGACTTTCGACCTAACCAAGTTTGTCTCAACCTTCCACTAAGACTAACCAATCTCGATCTTCAATCAAAGTTAGTTTGTCTTGACTTACAACTTTACGCGGCTCGTCTCAACCTTTAGCATTTGTAGACCATATCGACTTTTGACTCGGAGCAAACCATCTTGACCTTTAGCCCAAGTCGATCCGTCTACACCATTAGGCACGAGGCAAACCATCTCGACCTTCGGGCATGGGACAGTCTAAGGCGAGATTCGTATCACTTATATAATCATATATCTAGTCAATATTAGATCTTCAACACACTTCCTTACACCAAGCATCGAACATCTCAAGCGTGATTCTAGGAAAAACCCAATAATGAAAACAAAATATGGCCAACAAACTTGACTAATATAAGTTCTAAATGACTCTAATGTCGTTTTAAAAAAATTAAAATTTAAATCTAACTCAATCTCACAAAATTGTCTTATTTACACTCACTTATATATTATAATTTTATATATTATAATTTAATCATATTTATGTAGGAAGTGAGATATTCAACAATTTTCTTTAAACACTCTTTAACATGATTTTCTTGATTTTCTATTTAGATTTTTACAATTATAGGAAAATGATCACATATAATATTTTATTGATTAAGTAGGATGTGGTGAAGAAGTGTTATATGAACAATGAGTAATAATGAAATAAAGGAAGCCAAAATATTGATGCACCACTAAACAAAACACATCTAGCCCAACTTCAACCAAAATTTTTCGAACTTAGCCGTAATGAGTTTTTGTCAACCAACCTCTTTCTTGATAAGTCTGATAGATTAGGTTTGTAGGTAGAGACATAAATAAAAATGAAAGAAAATTATCGAGGAAAAGGCCAAGAAATTGATATTATATGGAAGAAGATGATCGAGGAAAAGGTCAAGTATAGCCATCAAAGAAACTGCGACTAAGTTAAGTATTGAAAATAATGAAGAGAAAAAAAAGTACTTAGTAAACTTGATAGAAGAAGAGTAAATTTTTATTCAATCTAGCATTTCTCGATTTAAAAGTAGCAAAAAATTGTCTTGATTTTAATTTTTTAAAATTCTCTTTCGTTCAATTTAAGCATATAATTAAAGTTCTTCATTTTGCATAACCCTGTAAAATTGAACAATCTTGCTTATTTTAAAAATATTGATGAGTAGTACAATTTTAAAATAGTCAACATTTACCAAAAAGGTGGTTTATTACAAGGATTTTAACAATCAATAGAAGACCAAACAATAAGCTATGGAAGCTAATTGTGTTGCCATTACTCATTTGCATCTGAGTTATGGACTCCAAAATATTAATTTCATTGCTCATAAATATGTACTCAAATCCTGACTAACATGCAGGATCATTTTGAAGTAATTTACAGCATTACAATCTGCATTTTGAAGTATAACACTTTTTTGGTATCAGACGTTGTGCAAATTATATCAAGGAATACCACATTTTTACAAGAACAATTCAGGATTCAACATATATTATTCTGATGTAATTACCCCGCAATATAAGTGAAACAAAGTATTATTTACAAACCATGCACCCTTGAATGCCGGGGGGGGTGATCCACTATCTCTGATTGTTTTACATATACAAATTCCTTCAAAAATTACGTGCATATTTAAAATAAAATAAATTCGAAAATACAAAATAACAAAAATCAGTAACTAGTACAGTGCATACTTAAATCCACAATAACACCACCATTTGTAAATCGTATCATTCCATTTTACCCACAGGACATCTTGCTTAATAACCCTGCCTTGTTCACTGGGCTACAAACAACATTTTACTTAGAATAAGCATTTCAATCACATCAATTTTTATTTTACAATTTTAAAGACTGTATCGGGGACTAAAATGAATTGATAACCTTACACACCAGAATAACATCACGCACACCAAAAAAACTTCAAAATTAATTTGTTGGCAAAATGTACTGCGCTTATGAGTTGTGGTGCCAACCATAATGCGTTCTAGATAACCAACTCAAACATTTCAGAAAAGGGTAGAATGCACAGAATCAGAAGACATAACGGTACAATGGGGGAATTGGGAGAAAATTGGAAATCCCTCGGGATGCCAAGTATCGACAAGGGAGAGGGCATGGAATCAAATGGGTTTCTCGACCTTAGAAGCAACAAGGATAGTAAGTTGCAATAGGGAGCCCCAATATTGATTTTTGATCGCTGAGCGCCACGCCCCCCTTCAGATTACTAAACTTTTCGTCATTGGGAATAATACGCCCCAATTCTCACACCACATTCGAATATATATATATTTTGCTGAAAGTGCGCACAATCTGGAAAGTTTTCATCAATTATCAAACTCTTTTTTGAATGGTTGAACAATAAATTAAAAACCAATACTTCTAACTATTGAGATCCCTTAAAAAATGATTTTTCTTATTCCGTCTAAACTAGCTTGCCATTATCAAAGTTTCAATACGAATGACAAGTTGCAGTGAACCAAGCAAAACAGAGCAAAAACACAACTAACCAAAGTAAAACCTGAGTGAGGTTTCCGTTCCTCTCTCTGATCTGAACTCACATTCTCATCTGAAAAAGACCATGTTTAATTCAAGGCATGGACTAATGAGAATCGAAAAAAAGAAGGAGAAGGGAATGGGAGTCAGGGTTAGCTTACAGTATCGTCAGCGAGGATTTGTGATATAGGAGATTTGTTGCGTCTGGATGGTAAAGGCTCGCTTCTTTTGAGGCAGTTCTGTGAAATATCGAAAACTAGTTAAATTAAATTAATTTTAAAGTACAACCTCACAAGTTGGTGGTTTGCTCAAGGGGTGTTAAGGGAAAGACTTAATATCTTCACCATATGGGTTTTTTATAACCATTTTTACCTATTTCAGATTTCAGATAATAGATTGAAAATGTCAAGTTTTTTTTTCCTTGTAAATTGTACTATTTTAATTTTAAAATATTTATTATAAAGATTAACAAATTTATCAATAAATACAATGTTTTAAAGATATATTAAAACGTACTCCAATAGCTTAGTACCATGAATAAGGTGAACTTCAACTAAGTAAAGGGCTCATTTCATAATACCTAAACCTGCAAAACTCATAACAGTGAAACATCATTCTATTTCAAATTTTCAAGAGAGAAAATGAAAGAGCTGATGGAAACTAAAAACATAAACTGTGAAAGAGTTGAAACTGGTAGGGCTCATTAATCATAAACCCTATGAATGTTAACAATTAGCAAGTAGAGAAAAGGGACATCCGTTTGCCAATGACAGAAGACCATGAAAAAAGTTACAAAAACTCTAATCAGCAAAAATGGTGTAAGGCTATTTTGAAATCTACGAAACAGGGAAGTGTGAAAAAATTACAAACACCTTTGAAGAAATCAAAAGGCATGAATGGCAACAAAATATAACTTTTTTGGAAGATAGATCCGGCAAAACATTCTTGGCTAGAGGATTATTAGACACTTGTAGGAACAACACAAAGCAAGAAAAAGAACATATTCACAAGTTTTTAGCTGACCTTCGTACATACAATAGAAACAAGAACAGGGCTCAGCTCATCAGTATTTCCAGTACATTCCATCACTGAAGAATGACCAAATAATGCAGAAAGATGGTTGAAAACATAGTTCAAGAGAGTAAAATGTTATGAATAACCAACACAAGTAGCACAAACATCCACACACAATCAAATATCATGTCTATAAAAAAATGGAAAAATCCAAAGAAGGAAACACATACCACATGTTAGAGAAGTGCACCTGCACCACCTGCACAGTGGAAAATGGTTGGTGAGCAGTATTTATCCGGTGGGTGGTCTATTCTAGAATAAAATATGCTGCCTAGATCCAAATGAATAGGCAAACAAAAGGGAGAGAACACAAACCATAATAACATAAACAGATCAATAAGCCTCATTTGGAGTTTGCTGTTCCTGCTCTTGATGCCGATGCCGATGCCCATGAGACTTGCTAGCATTTAGAGAGCACTCCTTGTTACCATTGTCAATGTCCTCAGCTTTAGTCTTGTTTCCAGGATCTTGTTCTTCCTTCTCCCTGTTCCACTGCTCAATTCTTGCCCGCCTCTCCTCACTGCCATCTCTGACTGGACTGCGGTGCTTCCTCCGTCTAGGACTTGAACTCCTTTGTCTCCTACCACGAGTCTCATGATGGTGGTCCCTGTCATCGTACTTTCTGTTATGACTACGATGGGATCGCTCATCATGGCTGCGATGCCCATAAGGACTCTTGCTTCTGCTTCTGCTGTGCCTTCTATGGTGCTTCCCAAATAATTGGTGTCTCAAATCACTGTACATAACATGTTTGAATTTTATAGCATGTTAAGCTTTAAATTTTATAGCATGTTTGAATTCATACTAGATGATCCAGAAACGCATTGAAATATTCGCTACCACGATCATAGGCAAATGTTCGCATGTTTAATTCGGTGTTCAAGAATTGATCGAGCCTATAACTATTAACTAGTTTTGGCTTGAAACCAAATTTTATACTGAGTTTTTCTACTAATTTGGTTTCAGAATTTGTGAAGGCTCCCCAAAACACATGTAACCAACAAACACCACCCCCCTTCAAGGAAAAAAACAACCTAAACATCAAAGCCAAAGTTTTACCGGCTAATCCTCTTCAAATGCATGAAGTTGCAGCCACGGCGGTTGCAAGTATTCTCCTCATACTGCCTGCAAGTAACTCCTCGAAAATTCGTCACCGGCGAGAAATCCACGATAACTGGCCTACCTGCACCCATACAAACAATCAAACTAGCTCAATATTTATATTACGTAGCAGAATGGCGTGCATTGATGAACCTAAGAAAACCAGAATGAATGAGAAGTTGCAGAGAACCAAAACAAAAGGAGATAACTAACCGGCATAAAACCGTCCAGTGAGGTTCCTGACCGCATTGGCAGCATGCTCCTCCTCTCTGAACTGAACGTATACATTCCCCGCCTGAAAACGACACAGCGTTCAATTGTAATGAAAATGGAGAAAGCAAGGGGTTGGGATTAGGGTTAGGGGGAGGGAACATACCATGTGGTCGGCGAGGTTGTCGCATACATTGAGGCTTTCGATTTCGCCGTACTTGGAGAGCTCCGCAAAGATATCCTCATAGAACTCCTCGAAGTGGTCCTGGATTTTGCGAGGGTCGATGGGGTTGTCGTGGGCGTCGACGCCGAGGGCTATCATGTCGGGGCGCTGGTACATGTTGGAGAGCAGAATGGTAGGGCTTATGCTCGGCTTCGTGTGGAGGAAAGAGCAGCGATCACCGTGCCTGCACGCGCCGATCTTGAAGTAGAACGGGCAATTCACCATGACCTTCCCCGTCGCGAATATCGATGCCAAGTGCTCCGCCATTGCCGCAACCACAAAGCTCAGATGTGGTTTTACTTCTTCTCTTTGCTGCTGCCTAGGGTTTGAGAAACTGGGATGTTAACCTTTGTTTAAAAATAAGAGAGGGAAATTGTGAGAGTGAAAATAAAAGAAAAAATGAAAATTAGAGTGAAATTAAAATTTAGATTATTTAAATTAAATATGAAATAGTAAAAAGTAAGATTAATAATTTCATTTCATATTTTTATATTATTTATAAAACTTTTATTGTTATTATATATTGTGTTTTTATATTTTTAGTCTGTAAATTTTCAATACTTTATCAATAAGAGGTGTAGGATAGTAAATATTATGAGGTGTGTTTGGTAAATGTGAGAGGGCAGTGAATAACCTTAAAGACTATGATTGTACTGTAAAAGGAAGAATGAAGAAAAGGTTAAATATCTAGATAAGGCTAGTGACAGGGTAGTGTTTTCTAAGTGGTTAAAATCTCTGGTAGATGTTCACCAATATATGTATGAGGAATCTTTTTGAATGAGAATAATCCAGAAACCTTCTCTGTAGTCTTTCATTGGAGGAAGCCTAACAAGGAGAAATTAGTGTCTGATATACATAGAATAAATAAATAAATTAATCTTCTTCCTTCAACACAGGGCATTTGGTCTAGTGGTATGATTCTCGCTTAGGGTGCGAGAGGTCCCGAGTTCAATTCTCGGAATGCCCCTTCACTTTTTAAAATCCGACTCTCAATTTGCATAGAAGAAATGAGATAGAGGATTCACATTTAGAATCAGCTTTGCGCGCATATATACATTTTCTGAATCAAAACAAATAAAATTTACAATGAATTTTTGTGCATACAAAAAAACCCTATAAAACACTAAACAAGTCTTATTCCAATATAATTTACCATTATCTGTCAGAACTACAAAGAACAGTTTTTGTCTTCAATTCTGCAGGGGAGCTCAGCACCATGTCCCTAAGCTGCTGATGAGCCTGAAAATCCCTTTTATGACCTTGAATTCTAAGATTCTTTTGGACATAAACAAGGTCTTCCCATTTTCCTAACCCCAATCCAGAACTTGTGTCTTCGCATGGATTACCATTATGTTGCCATATCTCTTCACACATTGCAACACTTGAAACTTGACTCAGAACTTTTATGGCTAAGGTTTGCAAGTGGGGTATCTCAAAACCAAAATTCTCCCACCATGCAACTGGGTCCATTTTATCTCTACAATCCACAGCATCTTCCTCTCCCAAGGATCCTTCAAGCCTCCAGTAAGAACTAAGCTGCTCCCTCAGAACTCTTCTTACTGCACTTTCACACTCATATCTCTCTAAAGTGGTTTTCCAACCCTTCATTATGATTTTATCCTTAGATTGGCCTCTGCCAAAGTATTTGGGATTCAGTATATAACCTGCAGAATGAAGAGGAGAAAACAGCACTTCCCACCTGTTTTCTATCAACCTTTCTAGTTGATTCAATAGGCAAACATCTATTCCTGTACTCTTCACCATGTCAATAGCTTGAACACGCCAATCATGGACATCCCCCATCACACATCTGTCCGTATCAATATTAAGCACAACAAGCAATTTGATGAAAGGTTCACATATTTTCAACAACACAAGAGCCCTGCTCCAGAAATCTTCCCCTAATATGGCTGCCTCAACACTTCCAACATCCTGAGCAATACTCAGCTTCCACCGCTTCCACTCTTCCCTCACAACAACTTCCTGAAATGCTAGCTTCAGTTCATGTATCTTTTGGACTATGTAACAGGAAGGAGCAATTCTGGCAAAGAATGAGTCGGAAGTCCCTTTCACATTTTGAGTGAAGACACGGGGAAAGAAATTCTGAAATGTGGTTATACATTTCTCAATTTCTTTAGCACACAAAACAACAGGTCTTATCCAATCCAACTTGGCTATATCTTCCATTAAAATGTGAATAGAATGAGAAGAGCAAGGAGACAAGAATATATGAGGAAACTCTGGCAATGTATAGGATTCTGAATATGCACTGGCATGGCCTAGACGTGAAACTATCTGAACCACGTTAGTAGGCCCAACTTCCATGACTGTGTTTCCAAGGATACTAAGAAGAGAATTGCTTGGTCCATCAATATTGTCCACAATTGCAGCTTTCAAGAATGATAGTCCTCTAGGACTTGACACAAATATATTAACCTGAAAAGTACCCAGAATACCATGTAAGCGCCCTATACAAAGTAATGTGCATCCAGTATGTGGCCATGATTCTTTCACAAGAGTCATGTATTTATCAATCCTTTCTTTCTCTTTGCTCAAAAAGGAGCCACACAAATCATGTATTGACAGGGGTTCATAGCCTGGGCCAAAAGCTGCAACTGCTTTTATCATCTCCTGAAAGTAAGGTGAGTTAATGATGTTAGCATTCAATCCATCAGCAAAGAAGAATCTTGCTAGCATTTCGTCTACATCTTCTTTGGAGATACGAGTGAGACTAGATCGAGAAGTCCAAACACGCTTGCCATTCTTTACAGTGCCAGTATCTGGTTTCTTTTTCCGAGCCATCCTCTCTTCTTCTAAGATTTGAAATGATTCTTTTAAAGACCTATCTATAGCTGGACAGCTTTTGACTCCAACACCAGAAAAACCAAGAAGATGGGCTCTGACACGAGAATAAGATCCGTTGTATCTTACATTGCAATGATTACATTTCCATCTTTTTGTACCGCTTCCCTTATCAAACCCACCAAACACACTAACATGCTTCCACCCCCATTTATCTGATTCTGATGACATCCTTCCAACCCAAGGAACTGCATGCCATGAATGGGTAAACATTCAACAAGATGAAATTTCCAAGCAATTAAAACATCATGTTAAAATTCTAAGTATGCCATGAAACCAACAGAACAAGTTACTTGACGCTTTTGCACTAGAAGTTAAACTCAGACCAAATTCTTAATTATATCACTAGCCAATGTAATTTGAATATGTAACCTTATTTTCATTTACATGGGGGACAACATAGTATCAATTCTGAAGTCTCAGACCTAATTTCAACATACACACATAAATTGCGTAATGCAAAGATAAAATTATATAAAAAAAGTAACATGAACACATTCTTCCACTCACTCAAAAAACATTGTAATTTTCCTGTACCAAGCCAACTTCCTTGAAGACAACATTCAGGTATCATGATAAGAACTAAAGTGGCCAACTCTTGGAGTTTCAATGGGAAGCAGCAAAATTTATGAGAAAGACCTAAAAATAGCTGCTTGAAGCAGCATTATAACTGTAACCTTGATGACAATGAATATGAACTTTGTTATTCTTTTCAACTATCACAATCTCAAGTCAAGGACAAATCCATTCATTCATTCCCAGTAACAAGCTCTAATATGTAGTCCTTTGTTATTATTATTCCCTCCATCCCTTGCAGTACCATTCAACGAGTTACTTGGAATTCTAGTAGAAATATCAACGTCAGAAGAAAAAAATATCAAAGTAGTGAACAATGGGCACGATAATCATTTATCCACATAAATCCCAACCCCATTATTTTGAAAAAATGTTGGGAAACAGAGCAGACCACATAGCACAAGTGACAACGTTAATACGAACACTGGCACTGAAATTCTAAGGTTATGTCAGAAATTACTATAATCCATGCATCATGCACGATTACTGTGAAGATTAACATTGGAATCAAAACGACATAGTTAAAAAGAGGGGAATAATTTACCTTTTAGCAGGGAAATAGAGAAAGGAAAACGTGGTGACGAAACGAAACCGCGCGTTTCTTTGGGGTTTCTGGGAACGTCTTAGATTTGAAACCTCAAGCACTATAACAAAGGATTTAGAGGGAAAGGATTTAGAGGGACACGCGTTTCTTCAGCTCCCGTTTCGTTTCTACTAAACTTTCCAAATTATAACTATTTGTCATTTTGCAGTAAAAAGTAACTCATTCATTTTTCTTTGGGCTCTACCTCGTTTAGTTGCACGGTCACACTATTATGTTCAATTATATATAAAATTATAGTGTAGAAATTAATAAACTTCACTTTATACATAATACAAAGCCATTTTTTATTAACCTTGTAATTTCTTTTTCCATATCACATGCACTTCTTCATTTATAAAAGATAGTCTTATTTAGGAACATTCATAACATCGTGAAAAATTTTATTGTGAGAATTTTATCTATACACAAAATTTAAGTCCAAGATTTTATTCGGAAAAAATTATGAATATAATAATGAGTACGAAAAGTTCAAGAATAATATAAAACATTTATAGAATGATTTTTCTATCATTAAAATAACTAGCTTAATTGCTTAAATGATGTGTGCAAATTTTCACATATTTTTTTGTGAGAATAGTACGTTGATTTGATAAATAATTTTGTACATATTTATTTAACATTCATGATAAATATAGATATATAGATATACGAATGTAAATTTACAACGATATATGTAAGGCCCACTTTTTTTATCTGCCCTTTTTATCTTAAAAGTTGTCCCAAACCTTTGGGCCTTAAGGCTGGTCCAAAGGAGAAAACAGACCTTAAGTCTGTCCTTTTCCCTCACTTTGCTGAAACAGATCTCCTACCCCTTTGAGCAGTCGCAATCATTTCTGCTAGGGTTTCGTCCTTGGTCTCCGCCGCGCTTGTTCGAGCTAGATCCGTCCCGCGTAAGTTGTCCCCACCCCATACCTCTTTTGTTTAGCACTGTTGTTTCGGATTCCAACTGAGATCGTGCTAGGTAGCTTCGTTTCATAATGTTCATTTGTTTCCAGCTCGCTAAACTACTCTAGGAGCTGCTGTAATCTCTGTTCGTACCCAAGGACCCAGCTGTTAGCCTTTTTCCAGGTAAGGGGAGCTAGGGTTTCGAGTTTTTATGTCATGCTTGGCCTGTGTTTGAGTATGTTTACTGTTGTATGGATTGTACGTTGTTGTGAACGTGTGGGGTACCTTATGTGGGTGTTTGGATGCAAAAACGTGCTTGCTACAGGTGAGATCAGGGGTGGGAGCTGATAATCTCGCCCAGGCGAGTCAGACTCGCCTAAGCGAGGCTGGCAGAGACTCGCCCACTCTCTTTTGCGCGAACCGTCGCCCAGGCGGATGGTCTGGGTTTTGAGCGAGAGATTGCCTCGCTCAAGCGAGATGAGCTCGCCTAAGCGAGCTGATGCGTGTGTTCCTGTCATGATTATCGAGCTTTCGCCTAGGCGAAGGGGAGCTCGCCTGAGCGAGATTCCTTCTCGCCTGAGCGACGAGCTTGGGTGAGGATACGTGCTGGTTGGATGTTTACTTCCTTGTTTTGTTATGTTCTGCATGTAATGGATGGGGCTATGGTATAATAGCATGTGGGGTGTAATATGAATGTGTGACAGTGTGTATGAACTATGAATGACATTCTTGAATAGACCCTTGGCATGAAATGAGCATGAAATGGTTGGTTGCGAAAGTGGCATGATTATGAGATGTATTTGGATTCTAATTTATGGGTGGAGCATGAGGTGTTCATATTGGCGTGATCTGGAATTATGAAAAAGGGAAGGTTGGTTGCGAGAGTTGAAATATTTGTATGTATGCACAGTGATTATTAATTGGTTGCTTGTTTGTGTTTAGTAGTGGTCAGTGCATAATTCCTTGGAACCTCTAGGTGAGATTCCAGGGTCGTGCTTCAGTGGTCAGGATGTAATTCCATGACCCCTGTTAGTGGGTGTCCATGGTGGTGCCCCATCTGTATAACTATGTAAGGATGATTCAAGGTAAGGTTGCATCCTGACACTCTAAGGAGTCATTTAGTCTCACCTAGAGCGGACTGACTCATGTGGTGAGAGTAGCAAGAGGCCTGAAATTCATTAAGGGCTAATCTTGTAGTGAGAGAAAATTGATCATTGTAACACTTGTAACACATAGCTCGGGGGTGAGCAGCTCGGGGGTGAGCAGAGGTATCCACCACAAGTGCGGGCATCCGCTGAATCCGACCAAGTTATACGTATCCGGATGAGTCGAGTCGAGTCGTAGTGTATTGATTGAAAAGTCATAACATGCTTGGTTGTTGTATGGATATTGGATGGTGAAAGTATATTTGACTGTATGATGAAAATATTGTTGGCTCTAGCTTACCCTGTTTGTTGTATGGTTGTCTTGTATGTGGTTCTTCTTTCTTGCGATGATCATCAATTTGATTGATGGGAGCAGATGGGCGCGAGGTTCCCACGGTCAGCAAGAAAATGGCGACTCCGCTGCATAGTCTTTTAGACTGGACTTCACGTGTGACGTTTCTTTTAATTTATCCGCTATTGATTTATCCGCGTGTGACTTTTTTTTAATTTCGATTAATAATTAAATGGGATGTTATAATATAAATATATCTACATATCATAGAACGTATTTCTTTGAACTTGAAAGGTATATAATTCTTTATGCATTTACAATCGATTTGGAAAATCATTATATATATACTAACTTATATTAATAATTGATAATATTATAATGTTACTAAATTAATATATAAATAGATTTATATTTATTAAAAGTAAAATAAAATGAATGGAGAAAAAAATGAAAAAATAGTTTTCAATTAGAAGGGGAAAAAAAGAAGAAGAAGAGAAGATAGAAAAATTTATAAAAAATATGTAAAAATAACGGTTACTATAAAAAAAATTATATTTTAAAGGATAAAATTAAAATTATAAAATATGGATAAAAAAGAGAATCATCTTTATATATCACTAGTGTAAACACAGGCGCTATCGCGCCTGCGTGTACGCATTTTTCGAATTATATTTATAATTGATGATATTGTAATGTTATTAAGTTAATGAACAAAATAAAAGTATATTTATAAAAATTAA
>Ga0214545_1009226_pt1 | contig 15149 bp, 16 predicted proteins | sample CNSS4metaG_FD_160064 | JGI IMG/M metagenome (GOLD analysis project Ga0214545, IMG submission 160064) | Root nodule microbial communities from cowpea collected in UCLA plant growth center, Los Angeles, California, USA - CNSS4 | ecosystem: Host-associated > Plants > Roots > Nodule | place: USA... | reverse complement strand
TCCTCGTAGAGCTGCGCAAGAGGTTGGATACCGCCAAAGGCCGATGGCCTGAAGAGTTAATAGAAGTACTATGGGCTTACAGATGCACCCCCCAATCATCAACAAACGAATCCCCATTCAGCTTAGTCTACGGTGCAGACGCCATGATACCAGTAGAAATTGGCGAACCATCCCTGCGCCGAGAACTATACGACCCAACCCACAACCACCAAAACATGGCCTTACATCTCGACCTCCTACCCGAACTCAGAGAAAAAGCCCAAATACGCAATTTAGCTGCCAAACAACGAGCTGCCAGGAAATATAATGCAAATCTACACCCACGATCATTTGTCGTCAGGGACCTAGTATGGAGAATGGCCAGCAGTGCTAGAAAGAAGGATGACAAGTACTCCGCCAATTGCGACGGCCCGTACTGCATACGAGAAGATGCAGGAGGAGGAGCTTATTGCCTAGAACAAATATCTGGGGAAGAGATTCCCAACACATGGAATGTATCCCACCTCAAGTTCTACTTCAGCTAAATGTGTATTGTAATCGAACCAATACTTGTAACCCCGGGTGTACTCTTTTTCCTCACTTGGTCTTTTTTCCCTAAGGAGGGTTTTGGCCAAGGAGGTTTTAACGAGGCACCCCTATTCAATAAATAAAAAGAAGGGTTCCCTACTTTATGACTCTATGTTTTTACTCATGGTTAACTCGTTTAAGTTCCCCACCCTTACCCCAAGTAAGCGGCCTGGGTCGAACACCATTTACTCATGGTTAATTCGTTTAAGTTCCCCACCCTTACCCCAAGTAAGCGACCTGGGTCGAACACCCTTTACTCATGGTTAATTTGTTTAAGTTTCCCACCCTTACCACAAGTAAGCGACCTAGGTCGAACACCCTTTACTCATGGTTAACTCGTTTAAGTTCCCCACCCTTACCCCAAGTAAGCGGCCTGGGTCGAACACCCTTTACTAATGGTTAATTCGTTTAAGTTCCCCACCCTTACCCTAAGTAAGCGGCCTGGGTCGAACACCCTTTACTCATGGTTAATTCGTTTAAGTTCCCCACCCTTACCCCAAGTAAGCGGCCTGGGTCGAACACCCTTTACTCATGGTTAACTCGTTTAAGTTCCCCACCCTTACCCCAAGTAAGCGGCCTGGGTCGAACACCCTTTACTCATGGTTAATTCGTTTAAGTTCCCCACCCTTACCCCAAGTAAGCAGCCTGGGTCGAACATCTTTTACTCATGGTTAATTCGTTTAAGTTCCCCACCCTTACCCCAAGTAAGCGGCCTGGGTCGAACACCCTTTACTCATGGTTAATTCGTTTAAGTTCCCCACCCTTACCCCAAGTAAGCGGCCTAGGTCGAACATCCTTTACTCATGGTTAACTCGTTTAAGTTCCCCACCCTTACCCCAAGTAAGCGACCTAGGTCGAACACCCTTTACTAATGGTTAATTCGTTTAAGTTCTCCACCCTTACCCTAAGTAAGCGGCCTGGGTCGAACACCCTTTACTCATGGTTAATTCGTTTAAGTTCCCCACCCTTACCCCAAGTAAGCGGCCTGGGTCGAACACCCTTTACTCATGGTTAACTCGTTTAAGTTCCCCACCCTTACCCCAAGTAAGCGGCCTGGGTCAAACACCCTTTACTCATGGTTAATTCGTTTAAGTTCCCCACCCTTACCCCAAGTAAGCGGCCTGGGTCGAACACCCTTTACTCATGGTTAATTCGTTTAAGTTCCCCACCCTTACCCCAAGTAAGCGACCTAGGTCGAACACCCTTTACTAATGGTTAATTCGTTTAAGTTCCCCACCCTTACCCCAAGTAAGCGGCCTGGGTCGAACACCCTTTACTCATGTTAACTCGTTTAAGTTCCCCACCCTTACCCCAAGTAAGTGGCCTTGGTCGAACACCTTTAACATACAATCGCTTACGCCGTACATAACATACACCACAAATCGTCAAAATTCGATATACACAATAACATACAGAAACTAATCGCATTAAGCATAAACGCAAATAAATGTACCAACGCAACGAACATATTGTACCAGCTAATACAGACATAGGCTCAATAATACTTTTACAAATTTAAGAAATCAATGTCCTACTCTGCTAAATCATGGGCCACCTCTGCAGCCTCATCCGCTTTTCTCTCCTCCTCTGTCGCCTTCTCCTCCACCTCCTCAGCATCCCCCTCATCCTCCCTCACCAACTTTCCATCAACTATGTCCTTATCTACATCGAACCTTGAATCCGAGACGTCTACATTTGGATGGAAGAAGGCCGCCTGCCGCAACCCCTTCTCAAAACCATTGATTTGCTCCTGGATGACGCTGTTCTTCAGATCATCAAGTTCCCCAACAGCCCCGTCATACTTATCCTTCAAGTCCTCATAGTCTTCCTCCAACTCCCCTATACGCTTGTTCAGTTTATCCTCAGAATCCAAGCAATGCACCTTCCATGTTGCGAGCCTTTTCCTCTCCGCTTCCCAGCCTTCTTTCTCCTTTTCTAAAGTCGCCTTCTCCTCCTCCAGCTTATCCACCTTACCCTGCAACTCCCCCACCTCCTTTACTTCCCTCCTATAAAGAGACCCTACACGCCGGCTCAGGACTAAGGCCTTGCTCCCAAACTCGACCATTGCTCTCACAATATGATCCAGGTCCATCTTATCAATAGAGTTAACAACGGTATCTGGGAGGTCGATCGAGATATCCTTCCTAACGGATATCTCCGGCAACTCGATCAACCCGACTTCAGGCCCCTTCTCCCCACTAGCCGACCCCGCCCCGCTAGCTGTTCCAGGAAGAGCCTCCCTTATCTTCTTCACATCTTTACCTTTCCCGGGTCGAGGCGGAAGCTCAACCTTCCTTTTGGTCCCGCCATGTACGTGCACCTCCACCACCGATTCCTGTAGGTTGGGAACATCAGCTTTCCCAGCCGCCTTGGCCTTAGTGGCCATTTCCTTCCTCAATGATTGAAAGAGCGGTAGATTCTTCTTGCCAGATTGCGCCATATGCCCTGCAATAACATATCACGACTTGGATCAAAACAACTTAGCATTATTAACACAGCTTAAGTAATAAACAGATACCTTCAATATCTATTATCGGATGCACCGAATTATAAACCCTAACTAGGCCCTTAGTGGGCAACTTATCCACAAACTTCAACAACATCCCCACCACCTCCTTATCACCAGCCGACAACTCCTCCACTCCCATGTCTTTATATCGAGAAGGATTGTTGGTCCAGCTAAAGGGAAACTTGGTACTCCCATCCGCATTCAAAAAGTGAGATTTACCTCCTTCCTTGACGACGACTTTGAAGTACCCGTCCTTGAAATGCTTGAAAGACTGGGAGAAGACATCCAGTCTGCTAATGCTAGGGCGACTTATCAAGGATAGCCAAGTAACCGGTCGCCGAGGTCTAGTATCGTAGAAATACAAAAAAGCGTAAGGAGTGGGCTCCAAGTATAAAGACTGACACAGGATGCGGAAGGCCTGTAAATAAGCCCAACTGTTCGGATGCAGCTGTGTGGGTGCCACATTCAACGCCCGTAACACGCCCATGGTAAAATCGTCTAGCGGCAATCATACATGAAGTTGAAAGAAGTGGCACATGTACATGTAGAAGAACTTTTCGGTAGCCCCTTCCTGCCCGTGGCATACCCGGTCGATAACGCTGACCCTCTCCAAAGAAACAATGCCCCTATTGACACCCTTAGAGATAACAGGTGTGCAATTCAACCAAAAGTTCAGTAAGCGTGACCACCTAAACAAAGACGACTGATCACGAACATCACTAGCCACCCACCCGTAGCCGCCTTTCGTCGGCAAGTTGCTCTCCTCTAACTCTTCGGGGGGATCCTCCCGAACCTCCCTCACAACCTCCACAGACATCCCACTGGTACCAACCATAGAACTCGTACCCTCGTCACCAAGCCGCTTATCTTTACTCCTCTCCGACTCAGTACTCTCGCTACTACTAAACATAGACATGCTATCACTACTAGACATACCTGGTTTTGTTTTTTACGAGAAGATGTCGGTCGAAAGTGGGAACTAGTCGGACAATATTACGTGCACAAGGTCTCTGGATTCAGAATTCTCGCAAATGAAACAAGTAACCTCCCATCTGTTTTCAAATCCACATTTATAGTTCACGATCTCAAACGACGAAATTCTTCCCACCAAAATAATACCCCAGACCAATCGACACCATCATTACGAAGGATATGACCCTTCAAAATGACGGCGCCAAAACTTTTTCGATTTGACCAACTGATACCCCTTCACCTACCTTCTGACGGTTACAACTTCTTAGCCTTAACACTGTTCACCACACTTAAAGGCTGGGGGACTGGTGTATCACACCTAGCCGGTTCCGCTAGCATATTAACATATATCACCCTTGACCGACAACTCCTATCGGACAAGGCTGGGGGACTAGTGTACCACACCTAGCCAAACTAGACCAAACAAGTAAACCATGTGCATATCAAGGCAGCCAAGTATCCAGCCTAGGCCGGCTTAGCCTAACCTACACCAACGTAAGCCATCAAGACAAATATCTGACCTAGACCGACCACTCAAGCATATCCGCTAAGTTTAGAACCCAGGCCAACCACTCTAATGAACTCAACATAATGGAGACGTCCACGTCCAATAAACCTTAAGGGCCTGGATTTGGGCCCTAGCCCACTCACAAGCCCCACTTAGAGCCCAAGTCAAGGCCCAGCCCATGAAATGGCCCCCATCATTTAAAGGTACGCATTCATTAATCACTGATTTGACTTTCGGAGAACTTTGACTTACTTAAGACTCTTCTGCAGGTAACCCCTCCTGGGTCCAAGCTAACATGTATCAACAGGGAAGAGGCCAACTGAGAAGATAGCGGACTACATGGTAAGGTGACGCTTGTGCCTAACTTATCTTAATTGTTCTCTACAGGAACATAAATGTTTTCTTTTCAATGTATATGATTATAATTCCACATATGTTAAACATGTCTGTGTTACTGAAACTCTTAAAAGAATCCATCAAAATATAAAAATAAATAAATAATTTGAATTCATGGGAAATTACCGTCTATGCTGTGGAACAAGTAGGCCTCTTCCCATTCTTGTTTTAACAAGTATATAACCTAGTTATAGATTTCACAACTCAATTCACTCATGTTATGAAAAAAATTGACTTGTTGCAAAGTAAACACAATGAATGAACCTATGTTTTAGTTTCAGACCAAGATGATATGATCATATAGACAATTTAATGAAAATTTGTCTCAATAGTTTGATCAATGTCAGTATGGTTTTCATAGAACGAAACTGTTTTGACAAGACAAACCATATGGTTTTAATGATAATAAATATCAGATTTTAGTTATCTAGAGCCAACTAAGGATCTCATTGCATGAGCTTTTTCTTCAGTTATTAAGTGTTATATCAATAGACAGTCTTATAATGAGATAAAGAGTGCACCAATCTTTGTAAATTCTTTACTTTAGAAAGTTATATCAACAATGAGTGCTTATTTGTATAACTTTTGTTTTGAGAGTTTTTCTTGTAAATAACTTCAGTTGTTGTTGCTAAGAATGGGTGACACTAAAAGAATATTCGAGAAAACCATAAATGACTTTGTAAAAGAGAATATTGTCATAATTGCTTAACTTATGGGTTAACTGTTAGAATTAGTTAACTCATCTTTTGTATTACCTATCTGACATCTACGTGTGGATCATCACATCTTTTTGTATTTTAGTGATGTAAGAATCCATAGAAATGAATGAATTAGCCAAGGGATAGTTAAGCTCTCTTAACCATTTTTTCATATTTTCCATTCTTAAGTAATACATATGTTCTTTATTTGATTTCCACTCTTATGTTAATTCCCATTGAAGACATAACTCTATTAAGAAAGGGACATACCTCTAGTGCCAAAGCCTCTCTAGTTCTGATTTTTTTACCCAATTCACTACTATCAAATTTGGGGGCTTCACTAGGATGTGAATGTAGTAATTACAACTTTGGAAGTTTATATTTAAAATTAGGTTAAATTATCTTTTTGATCCCTCTATTTGTCATGAAATTTCAGTTTAGTCCTGAAGTTTTTCGTTGTCTCAATTTAGTCATTATTTTCTTAAAAATGACTCAATTTGGTTCTCACCCGTTAACTTTGACCAGACAGTGTTAAAGTCAATGTCACGTGTCAATTTCTGGTTTTTTTAAAATTTTTTAATATTTTTTGATTTTTTTTGATTTTTTTTTGATTTTTTTTAATTTTTTAAATTTATATTTTATTTTTGACATGTGTCACTTCACCGTTGTGTCACGTGTTAAAGTGACTCAATTTGGTCCCTATATTTGTTTTTAGTTTCAATTTAGTCCCAATTTTTGCAAAAATGAAGCAATATTGTCCCTCCTTAGATTAAGACTCAATTTAATCTTTGTATACAACTTATGATGATATTCTTAATAAAATTGACATTTTTATTAAATATTTGTAGAAATATTTTTAAATAAGTTTTTTTTTTGTTTTATTATTAAACAAAGTTAAACCTCAAACTTAATTTCAAAAATTAACAATTTTGTCATCATATATAAAGGCATCAAGTGTATCATATTATACAAACTTAGTAAAGATTAAAAATCAAATAACTTGTCACACATAAGTTTAGGAACTAAATTTCAAGTTCAAAACAAAATTAAAGTCTAATGTTTTTGTGTAGAATTTAAAGTTAATTTAAAATATTTATAGAAATATTTAATAAAAACGTTATTTTTATTAAGAATATCACCACAAAATTTATAGAAAGGTAAATTTAGTATCAATTTGAGGAAGGACAATATTGCTTCATTTTTACAAAAATTGAGACTAAATTGAAACTAAAAACAAATATAGGGACCAAATTGAGTCACTTTGACACATGGCACAACTGTGAAGTGACACGTGTCAAAAAGAAAAAATTTTAAAAAATTTTAAAAAAATTAAAAAAAAATTAAAAAAAATTAAAAAATTAAAAAAAACAGAAATTGACATGTGGCGTTGACTTTAACACCGTTTGGTCAAAGTTAACGGTGAGGACCAAATTGAGTCATTTTTAAGAAAATGAGGACCAAATTGAGACAATAAAAAACTTGAGGACCAAACTGAAATTTCATGACAAATAGAGGGACAAAATGGTAATTTAACCTTAAAATTATTCTGAACGCTATTTATTTGTCATAGTCAATGAACAAATATGTCCTTTTGAAGGTGGTTTTGAAGCATCTCGAGTTTTTCTTTTTCATCCTTTAAAAAATTTAGATTCTTTGTTAGATTTTTCCGTGTTATTCATCTGTTGTACGTTTGAAATACACTGATGGCCACTAATTTTGAAGTTTTAAAATATATTAAAAGTATCTTTAAAGTACCAAAGTAGTGTGTTTTTAATGCTTAGTAGAGGACTGTTGGCTAAGCCAAAATGTTGGCAAAAGAAGGAAGCCTAGAGCTTTTGAATGATGATCAAGCAAGAATGAAGACAAATTGTTAAATGTTTAAAGTTATCTTGTAAAATAAATTAAGTGTTGTTGTAGAGTAGTTTTACTTAACTTAGAATCAGTAGCATAAACTTCATCTCTCTAGGTTCTCTCATCTTTGGAAAAACTGCAGTGATAATCGATTATCACTAATGATAATTGATTATCTGTGCAAACTTTTATTTTTCGAAAACCTATTGGAATAATCGATTATCATAAGTGATAATCGATTATCCTTAGCAATTGGAACATGTTCGTTCAACTTTTAACCTAATTTTTGAAACCCCTATTTAAAGAACTACAGTTCAACTTCGAAATCACCTTTTTGAGAGCTAGAGTCCTAATGTCGTGTTTGCAAAGAAGTTCTCTGAATGTTCTTCAAAGAGCTTTTAAAAGCCTAGTGTGGGTAAAGCAATAACATTTCCTAAGAGGGTTTCTAGGAGATTGAGTGTTGCTGTTGTTGCTAGGAAAGCTAGGTCAAGTTCTCTGTGTGATTCAGAGAAAGTTACTTTCATCTCTTGTGTTTTCAAGAGAGGTGTTTTCTTTTCCCTATTCTTTTGTTATCTGATTGTAATATGATATTTTTAGTGATTGAGTTAATCTCTTTGTTTAAAGAGATTAACAACTGGACGTAGGATCTTTCGATATGAACCAGTATAAATACTTGTGTTAAATCTTCTTCCCTACCTCTTTATTGTATCTACTATTGCATTTAAAGGAGCTAATATTAAATTAATCAGTACAATTCCAGAAAAAATTTAAAGTATTAATTTTAATATTAAAAACTAATTCACTCCCTCTTGGTTTTTGTCCAAACGCTAAACATTCCGCTACATGATACCAAAAATTGGTATAAGAGCTTGCTATGATAGTTTTTCAAATTTTTCGAAAATGGTTGGGCAAAATCAAACTTTTTACTGGTGAAAATTATCCTTTCTAGAAAGTTAGGATGCAAATTTTTCTGGAATCAGTTGATAGGATTATTTGGGATGTTGTGTTAAATGGTCTATTTGTGTCTGTTAATGTTGTTAATGAAGTGCAGGAACCAAAGTCATTTTCACAATGGAATGCAGATGAAAATAGATGGGCTCAATACAATGTTAAAGCGAGAAATATTATTTCATCTACTTTGACCCTTGATGAGTTTTACAGGATTTCAATCTGCACCAGTGCACGTGAGATGTGGGAAATTTTGCGAGTGATTCATGAAAGAACAGAAGATGTAAAAAGAGCACGCAAGAACTCCCTGATTCAAGAATACGAAATGTTTCGTATGCAGCAAGGAGAGACCATCTATGATGTGTAGAAAAGATTCACACACATCGTCAATCATCTCACGGGTCTAGGTAAAAATTTTGACACTGATGAATTAAACATAAAAATTCTTAAATCTTTGAACATGACTTGGCAACCAAAGGTGACGACCATCACAGAGTCACAAAATCTTGCAACGATGACAATGGCGGCTCTATTTGGAAAGCTAAGGGAGCACGAGCTTGAACTGGGTAGATTAAGTGAAGAAGAAGATCTTGGAAGAAAGAAAATATTGCCTTTAAGTCTGAGGTCATCAAAGGAAAAAAGCACAAAGAAGAAGAAGATTCTGATGATGATGATGATGAAAATTTAAGTCTGATGATTAAAAAGTTTACAAAATTCATGAAGGCCAAAGGTTAAAATCAATTCAAGAGAAATAAGAAGGAGAATCAAGGATCATCCTCAAACTTCAAGTGCTATGGATGTGGAGAAACTGGACATGTCAAGGCTGATTGCCAAAATTCAAAGAAAAGTGAAGAAAAGAATGGCAGAAAATTTTTTAAGAAAAAAAATGCATACATAGCATGGAAGACAATGCCTCAAGTACATCAAACGCCAGTGATCCTGATGAGGAAGAAGCAAAGTTTTATTTGATGGTTGATCATGATGTCTTTGACAGTGAGGTAAGTTCTACTTGCAATGAAAATGATTATGATGATCTTTATGATGCATTTCAACAATTGCTTGTTAAATCTAGTAAATTAAATATTGCTCACAGGAAGTTAAAATCTGAGTTTAAAGAATTACAAAATAAACTTAAAAAATCTCTTGAGTAAGAAGAAATTTTAAAAAATAAAATTTCAACTTTTGAAAACAAAGAAAAAGAAATTGTTGAATGTGCTTCTTGTAAAAGTTACATGTTTGATATATGTATTTTGGAAAAACATTTTGAAGATGCATTAGAAAATAAAAATTCTAAAAAACTTGCTCTTAAGAAAAATTCAAATAAGATCAGGTATGCTCATAATTATAATAAGAAAACTAAAACTAAAAGAAGTCGCAGAGTCTGGGTAGAAAAAGGAATTGTTTGTAAGACTCATGGAAATTAATTAATTAATTAATTAATTAAATAATTAATTAATAAATGCGGGTGGTGGGAACTTTGATGACATTAAATGTTAATTGGTATGAGGTGGAAAAATACTAGCTCAAGTGGTTGAGAGTACTTTATTGTGTGAGAGGATTTGGGTTCGAGTCCTATATATGTCAATTGTGTGTATTTGATTTATTATTATTTTGATAATATACTTGAATATGTTGAGTGATAGTATAATCATAGGATTAGGAGAACGAATTGAGAGAGTGAGTGGTGATTTGGAGCGCACAAGAGGCTGAATTGGGAGAAAGTTTGAGGTAGAGATTGGTGGGCAAAGGAACACTCATTTTCCCAACTTTAAGCAAGGATTCTAGGTTAGGGGAAGTTGTCCTTATGTGTGTAAATCAAATTATAAAATTGTGCTTATGCGTTTCTTTCTTAATTGATTCTGTATGCTATGGAATTCGTGATAACCTGATGTGATTGAGAAGTTGGGGTAAATTGATGTTTTTTATGCTTTATGCATCTAGAATAAGGGTTTTGGTAATGTATTCATTGCCTATGGTTAAACCTCTAGTTTTGGTGATTCAAATGGAATTAAAACAGGTTCATGTGATGTGGTTCATGTGATGTGCTTGTTGATATACACTATTTTGTAGTGGTTGTGTTGTGTTTTGGTATGCCTCAATTGTTTGCTTGCATGAACGGAGACGAAACTCTGCTATTTTTGCCTAACCGAGTCACTCTCGCCTAAGCGAAAGTTACAGAAACTTGTCCTTGGTGTTGGTTCGTGCATCTCGCTCAAGCGACCAATTTTGGTCTTGAACGACACGTTCACTCGCTCAAGCGAGAATGGCTCGCCCAAGCGAGATCACGATGAAACAGGTCACGTCTTGTGTTCAAATCCTCGTCCAGGCGAGGGATTGTGTTTGAGCGAACGAGGGTCTCACTCAGGCGAGAAGGTCTCGCCTAAGTGAGAACTCGTGGTGAGCCACTGTTTCCCACTCACTCAGGCGAGGAAGTCCAGCTTAAGCGAGACAAATGCACTCGTTTGGGCGAAGACCCCTGGCTTAAGCGAGAATGGTGAGAATTCATGCTTGTGTATACTGTTTGCACGAGTTTGCTTGGTGTTTCCTACATTATGGGAATTATATGCATGTGTTTGTGGTGTTTGGGCTTGAAGGACTAAGTCTAAAGGATCTGGGATGTGCTTGGCTTAAGTCGCGAGCTAGGAGTTCGTGGTGGGTGGACCGCATGCAGAAAGTGAACGGTTTAGTTCACCAGACGTACTCTCATTGGGATGAGTGAGCGAGGGAGTTCATCTCATGCTCAACTTGAGAATGCTATGAGCGAGGGAGTTCATAGTAGGAAAGGCGAGTATGTGGGTCCGGGCCTGAGCGAGGAGTTCGGATGACGGGCGAGGGAGTTCGTGAAGCAGGACTACGAGCGGGATAGGCTTGTAGGTTGGACCACGAGTGAGGAGGGTCGTGGAAGCACAGGAAGTCCCATGATTTATAGTACATGCATGAACTCATAATGATTATGAGTGTGGGAAAATGGGTGTTTTGAGAAATAATAAATATTTATGATTTGTCGGTGGGTGTATTTCATATTTATTTATACCTATGTGCATAGCTCACCTTATCTGTTTGTGTGTGGCGATGATCGGGTAACTTGTTATTCGGGAGCAGATGATGTTTTAGGTGAGCTAGGAGATGCTTAGTGGCGGAGAGTGGGAAAAAAGTATAGGGGATTTGTTTATAACGACTTTTATTTAATTTCCATGTAATTTAATTACAGTTTTCATTACTTTGGATTTCTAAATTGTAAAAGTGAATTGTGAATAATATGACTATTTATATCGATTATTCAACTTTAAAGTTTTAAAATTTGGGTTAAATATGTTTTTGGTCCCTCAAGTTTTAGTGAATTTTGAAATTAGTCCCTCATCAAAACTTTATACCAATTTAGTCCTTCATCTTTCAAAATGCGTGAATTTAGTCCTTTTAACCAAATTTTGTTAAGTTTATCTGACGTTTCAAGCACATTGCATGATAGTATTTAAGTTGACATTGAAGAGAAAATGTCTCACTGTCTCTCTATGCCCTAACCCTAACAACTCTTCTCTCACTCTCTGCCGTCAACACTCTTCTCTCACTGTCTCTCTCTGTCGTAACCCTAACAACTCTTCTCTCACTCTCTGCCGTCATGCTACTTTCCTACTTTCTTTCACTCTCTTCACAGTCAACTATTCTCAACCACACCATATTCATCCGCAATCATGTTTTTACATTATGATTTCCCATTTTTTAGGTTTTTTCCGATCATTTTGTGGTTTTGCCTTCACCTCTTCCTTTTCATGTTTTTTCTCTCATCTCCGATCATTTTTTCGTTTTGTATTTATGGTTTTTTTAGGTTTTATCCGATGAGTTTTTGTTTTTGCCTTCACCGTTTACTCTTTATGTTTTTTCTATCATCTCTGATCATGTTTTCGTTTTGTTTTTATGGTTTTTTTAGGTTTTTCCCGATTAGATTTTGGTTTTGCCTTCACCGTTCACTCTTTATGCTTTTTCTATCATTTACTTTTCTCTCCGATCATGTTTTTGTTTTGTTTTTATGGTTTTTTTATGTTTCTTCCGATCATTTTTTGGTTTTTCCTTCACCGTTTACTCTTCATGTTTTTTGTATCATCTCCGATCATCTCCGATCCTCTCCGATCATTTTTTCTTTTTTTTTGTGTGGTTTTGTAGGTTTTTTCGTATCAGTTTTTGGTTTTCCATCATTTTCGACCACTGCTTCATAAGTTTTTGTTGTTTTATGTTTCAATGATAATTTCTTTGTTTTTACATGCTGATTTCACATTTTTTATGGTATCTGCGATCAGTGTTTGGTTTGGCCTTTACAGTTTACCCTTTATTTTCTTTCTCTGATCTCCAATCATCTGCGATCATGTTTTGCTTATTCTTTTAGGGTTTATTTGTATCTTTTTATGTTTTTTTATGTTTTTTTTTCGATGCTAATTTTTTTGTTTTTACAAGCTGATTTTAGATTTTTTAGGTTTTCTCCGATCAGGTTTTGGTTTTGCCTTCACTGTCTATTCATTTTTACAGGATTATTTAACATTTTTATTGATTACCTATTTTGTAGGTTTTGAAGATTGATATACAAGATGTCTCCAAATGACAGTCATGAGTTTAGTCTGAAGTTGGAACTCATTGGAACTCACTGAGTTCTGTTAAAGTTGGAACAATGATTATTATTTTTAATTTTGATATGCATTGATATTATTTTCATCTCAATTTATTCTGTTCATCTTTTATTGTCAGTGGTTGCTGATTTCTTGGTTGTTGATGTTGTTGTATTGTATCAGATGTAACGGTATTAATACATAATTAGTTTTTAAGTGTATGTTTGATTTTTGTTTTTTGATTTTTTTAAAAGGAATTGCTCAGTTTTCTTCATTGCAACCAAGGTGGATCTGTTTTCTCAGTCAGTGTTGGAATTCAATGTAGAGGAAGTAATGTTTTTTATGCAAAAGATATCATTTTAGTTTTGATAACTAATAATGTAGAAGTTTTGAAACCAGTATTAGATATCATTTTAATTTTGTTAAAACAAATTCGATATCTCTTCATTATTTTATTGAACCTTATAATTTATTTGTAACCTTATGATTGATTTTTTTATGTAGGTTTAGCCATATTTTATGTTGGAGTCCTCAGTTAATTAACATCAAGTCTTTTCTTTCCTTTATCTTCGATGCAACTACATGACTGCATCATGTTACTTCTTTCCTTTTTTAACTTTGTGATCTCTTCATAGTTTTGTTTTTTTTTCTTTCCTTTTTCTTCTTTGTTGTCTTCATATTTCCTTTTCTTGAAACCTTCAAACAATATCTTTATTTCCTTTTAAATGTCCTGCAACTTTTATTTTGCTTTTGCTCTCTGCCATATTTTCCTTTTATTCCACAACATTGAGCCGTGTGAAAAAGAGCTTTTGTTTTTTTCTCTGTTCTTCATATGTTTGACCAGTTGCTTTTCCCACATTTTACTCTTTTTGGTAAACCAAAACCAGAGTATGCGTATGGTTTTGGTTTGAATAAAGCATAGTATGCATTTCATAAAAGTTGTTTTTCTTTCTTTTGTCCTCTTCATATGTTTGACAGTTGCTTATCCCGATTTTTACTGAATTTGTGTAACTAAGACCACAGCATGTGTACGGTTTTACTTTTGATGTATTATCTCTACAAATACATCAGACTATTCTTATGTTTTTATGTTCTCTACAAATACATCTATCCACAACTTCCTTTCTTCACTATTGTCTAATTTTCCGTTTTCTTTACACCATGTCTGCTTTTCAAAAACAAACCCAGTCATTACAAGAACTGAACCCAGAGAAGGAAAGCTGGAATATTGTTGCAAGAGTGGTAAGGTTATGGTTTGTAGAAGATTACACAAAAGGAAAATCTCCATTTTCCATGGAGATTGTTCTTCAAGACAAAGAGGTACTATACCATACTATAAACGCCCGTCATTTTTTTAGTTTTCTTAATTTTTTTAGTTTCCATGTTATATTATAATGTGATATATGAAACTGTTTGTGCAAGGTGTCCTAATCCATGCGTCTATTAGACGCACACTGATATACAAATTTCAATCTGAAATCAAAGAGGATAAGGTTTACTCCATTCAGTCTTTTAGTGATGTAATGGTGGTTCTTATAGAACTACAAATCATGCCTATAAGATCAACTTCCAATTTGGAACCAAGGTCAATTTGGTAGAATCTACCATAATTCCCAATATTAGTACTGCATACACCTCTTTTTCAACCATCAAAGCACCTAGTTTTGACACAGATTACTTAGCTTTGATTTGGCTACCAAAGCATGTGTCCCGGTAATTAAAAGGCATAATCGATCTGTGGTTCAAGAAAACAAGAAGATCCTAGTGAAGATGTTGAAGAAGAACATCAAGATTGAAAAGTGAATGAAAATTGTACTAGACTTTGTTTTTATCTTGGTTATGTTATTTTTTTGGAAAACATTTGCTGATACTCATGACCAATATGTTTTGTTGTTCTTAAGTTGCTATCATTTTCAAAACATTCACTTGAAGTTTCTGTTTATTTATTTATGAACTATATTACTTATTGCTGAACATGAATGACTTTTTATTTGTGCATTCACAATTTGCTAGCAGAGTCAAACTGTGTTGATATTATTTTCTATTATCAACACCATAATCATGCTAGCTACATCAAAGGAAGTGTATTGTATTTGTATTTT
>Ga0214545_1009218_pt1 | contig 15163 bp, 10 predicted proteins | sample CNSS4metaG_FD_160064 | JGI IMG/M metagenome (GOLD analysis project Ga0214545, IMG submission 160064) | Root nodule microbial communities from cowpea collected in UCLA plant growth center, Los Angeles, California, USA - CNSS4 | ecosystem: Host-associated > Plants > Roots > Nodule | place: USA... | reverse complement strand
ATATATATATATATATATATATATATATATATATTTGAGCTAGAAATGTTAGAACTAACTTGCACCTAGCGATTTGAGAGGAAAATGTAACATCCTAGTCAGATATTGCTTATTTAAATAAAATTTAAATTATAATAGACATAAATCAGAAATTTATAAATAAATCTCTTTCCCAATATGCGGGAAAATTTCAAATTTTATTAACGTGCCAAAGTTCAAATTACATTAAATCCACAAAGGTTCCAAGTCTCCAATTCATAAAGCAAAGTATCGGAGATACAAAGAAAATAGTTATAAAATGGTCTCTATGAGATCCCTATACTAGCCCCGCTTCGACACTAAGCATCACCAGCACCACCTGAAACATCATCTGCTCCCGTGTAACAAGTTACATGATCATCGCCAAACACAAACAGATATGGTGAGCTCAAAATAAAATATAACAAATAGGAACAATAAAATAAAACTTGAGCCCACGACCCGTTTGAGAACCATAATCATCCTCCCATGTAACCCCACTCTGCATAAAGAACTGCCTCTCACATCTCTATCGTCGCCAGGTGCAAAATTGTTCCAAACCACCTGGCAGGCACCACATGTCGCCACGTGCCATGCGCTTTCTAGAATCTCTGTCTGATTGTTTCCACCTGGCGAGACTATCGTTTTCGCTAGGTCCCACACTAGTAGCCACTGCTACTGGTTTTTTGGCATTTTGGAGCAGGTTCCAAGGAACCCCAAGCACTTCACATACAATCTATAACACCAAATATGCTTATCCAATTATAATCATATGATTGAATCATAGTTCAACACAATCATATACATCATGAATTCATTGCACCATCACTTAAAGTTTCACAAGAATCTCTTACACATTTTATTTTACCAAATTAGCATGCCATATTGATTTTGGGAACTTCCCAGATTTTCCTGCACTTGTACAACCCTTAATTTCCCAATTCTTCATTCATATCATGTAATTTCCTAGAAAATTAGACAATTATGGTTTTAACCTTTTATACGAATTCCAATCAACTCCAACAACACATCATTATCACAATTTATCACATAAACTCATGATTCCCAACCTTCCTGAGTCTCAATCATGACACATTACCTCCAATTATACAATGGTTCATACAATTTCCTCCATTGAAGCCCTTTCCTAAATTCAAACACAAAGCATTTAATACAATCACACATACAGGTACAATTCAAGCCTCCCAATCATCACAGAAACCACAAGAAACCATAACCTGGAAATCTAGTTCGCACCTCTTGGTTGACAAAACACAACCGCCAGACGGTTCATAAAAAACCCAGAAAATTGGGTTTAGACACATGTTTCGCATGGCAGGACATTAAGACCTCTAGGCGGTTTCTAGAAAAAATCCAGAAACGTGCATAGTCTAGAACAATGGGCAAAAATAGAGATTCATACATATTCCATGCATCGCAGAATCATAAATTTATGATTAATTATGAGATGTAGCTCCCTTAACCTGGAAATTCCATTATAATGGTTCCCCTAATGTTCCTCTTTGCACCAACTTGTCCCACCTTTGATCTCCACCGTTGAGCCCTTCTCTCAACCTTCTAACACTCTCCTAAGCTCAACTGTTTAGGGTTCTGAAACTCCTTTGTTGGCAGGCACACAAAAATATTGGTTCTCCTCACCTTTTCAACCCTAAAACTAATTTTAATTATAATAAAACGAAATTAATTAAAATCTACTACTTAATTTCGTCCTTAATGTCTAATTAAGTCCAATAAACCCCTTGTTTGTGTTCAGATTCATAGAACTTTTCTCCAGCTCTTCACCTACCCAAAATCGTCACCAAGGCAAAAAAATTAAACTATTATGATTTGCTCTTGCCAAGGTTTGAACACATAACTAGAATTTACAAACCAATGCACAACCAACCAACCAATTCATGTTTCATTATAAGCATCCACACAAAAATAATAATACAAAATAATTTAACACAATAATGACATACATAGGACTTGAACCCAAGTCCTCCCATAGTAGCCAAGTACTCTCAACTATTTGAATTATTACTACTCATTTTCTTAACTCTCAACATTAATAGTCTTACGTTTTTTAGTTTTACTAAATTTGAGGATTTCATGATTGTGGTTGTGGTTGGCGATGATCGTTACATGGGAGCAGACGATGTTTCAGGTGGATCTTTAATATTTTGTAAACAATGATTTATGATCTGTCTTGAACTATGTAAACTTTGAGTTGAATTTATGGTTTTGAACTTCGTTGCATTTAATAAAGTTTAAATATTTACGACTTTGGGAAAGAGGTGTTAATAAATGTGATTTTGTTATTTCATATAATTTTATTTTATTTAAATTAGTAATATCCGACCAAGATGTTACATGATACAAATGCAACATGTTCAAAAAAACTATTAAGCTTGAGTCTAGTAGAAACTCCTTTATCAATATCACCAATGATGTTATTATTTGATAGTCCTTTAGGAGTAATGCAATCCTTAGGCAAGCTGTTGCGCACAGGAGTTTCAATTGATTGATTTATATCTTTAGTTGATTCATTTTCAGCTTCACCTTTCTTTTCTTGAATTGTATCTTCCTCATCTACATTAATAGACACTTGATCTTGCAATTTTTGATTTACATTCATCAAATACAATATTGACAGGTTATTCAAAAATCATAAGTCTCGTATTGTATACACCTTATATGCATGATTATTTCTAGCATAACCAAGAAAGATTACTTCGTTAATTTGTGCATCAAACTTGCCAAGTTTTTCTTTACCATTGTTTAAAATAAAATATTTACAACCAAAAACTTTTAGATGAGTTATAAGAGGCCTTATTCCTTTAAAAAGCTCATAAAGGGTTTTTCTTTTTAAAATAGGCCTAATCAACACACAATTTAAAACATAGCTAGCTGTGTTGACTACATCAGCCCAATACCATGTTTTTCACAAACGTTTTCAAACATTTCATTTTGAAACTTTCAACCATGATCACTTTGAATAAAAAAAATTTTACTATATTTTTCATTTTTTAGAACCTTGGCAAGTCTTTTGAAAGCATGATAAATATCATTTTTGGATGCTAAAAATAATGTCCATGTGAACCTAGAAAAATCAACTATTATGACTAATGCATTTTTTATTTCCACTAAGACTCATGCATTGTGAAGGTCCAAATAAGTCCATGTGAAGCAGCTCTAAAGGTATATTAGTTGAATAATATTTCTTAGGTTTAAAAGAAACCTTAGTTTGTTTTCCTTTTCTACATGCTTCACTTATTTTGTCCTTTACAAACTTAAGTTGTGGCAGTCCTTCAACTAGCTATTTTCTTTTTAACCAATTTAAATGATGGATGTGTATGTGACAAAGTATATTATGCCATAACCATGTATCATCATCTTTGTAAGAAAATAGTGTATGCTACTTGATGCATGATGGAGATCAAGCAAGTGGATTTTTTTTACTCTTTTTCTTATTAACACAATACTACCAGATACATCAAATATAAGACAATGATTAGGTTCAAAGATTACTTTATATCCTTTATCACACAATTGGCTTATACTTAACAGATTGTGCCTTAAACCCTCAACAAGGAGAACATCTATGATATTGGATGACGATCCGTTGCTTATGGTTCTTGTTCCAAGAATTCTTCCTTTGTTGTTATCTCCATAAGTCATGAATCCTTCATTCTTTAATCTCAATTTTGTAATTTTTTTCTTGATCACCAATCATATGCCTGGAACACTCACTATCTACGTACCACAAATTCTTCTTATCACTTTTCAAGACCTTTAAAACAGATTAGTATTATATGGTACCCTTAATAGATTGGGTCCAAAAAGGCTAATCCTTTCTTGGTTCTTTGGGATCCATTTCAAATAACCCTTAGATAGATCATACTTTCTTGCATTGCAATTTTTAAAAACATGACCTTTTCTCATAAAATAATTGCAAGCTATGAAAGGCATATAACTTGATTTACTTGTGGAAAAGAATTTTACAAACTTCTTGACTTTCTGGTCACATTCATCAAGCAATTCCTCGAAGAAATGCAACAATTGATAATAATCATTCTTACCTTTTGAGGATAGAGAACTTGTATGATTTGATGATGATGGCTTGTAACCAGCCATGAGACACAAGTTTGCCTTTTCGCTTTCTTCTTATGATGAGTTACTTGTTGAATCATCATTATTTTCCCATGCTATGTAAGAACGTTTCTCCTTAGGCTTGTGTTTGTAAGACCAGTGAAATTTAATTAATTAAATAAATAATTAATTAATAAATGCGGGTCGCGGAAGCTTTTGTGGCATTTAATAGTGGTTGATGTGACGTGGAAAAGTATTAGCTCAAATGGTTGAGAGTACTTAAATGTGTGAGAGGACTTGGGTTTGAGTCCTATGTATGCCAATTATGTGTTATTTCATTATTATTGTTTTAATAACATGATTGTGCGTGTTAATTAAGAATATAATATTTGAATTATATTTGTTGGCATGAAATATGAATTGGCATGATGGTTTGGTATTGACGTAGTAATTGCATGGTTGTGGGTTCAAGCCTTGGGAAACCTAAATTAAACTTTATTTTTGCTAATGTTAGATTGGATGGAATGGGAAGGGTTAAAGGAAAACCCTAACTGAACTAGCAACCAAGGATGGCTGTAAAATAGCCCATAATGGAACAATGAAGGGCAACTAACCACCAATTAAGTTGCATTTTCGTTTTGCATTATTGACCGAACTTTAAAGCACCATTTAAAAGGTAAAATGGGAGTATTAGGAAAGGTTTTGGCAAGGCTGAAATTATACCCAAAAACCAAGCACGAATTCTGAGTGTCGTGAGGCTTGAGTGAGTTTTGGGGGATAAATTGAGAAGAGGCTAAGGAGGCACTTGGTGTAGGGAGAACTTCTAAATTGGCAAAGCTTTAAACGAAGGAAAAACCAAGTTAGGGGAGTTCCTATTGATTGCTTGATTTTTTTTATTGAATGAATCGTGATGGATGAAGGGTTGGGATTGCATTTTATGTGAATATCAGAGCTGAAATCGGGTTTCTGGAATTTTTCCAGAAATCGCCTGGCGGTCACGCACGACCCGCCAGGCGACACAAGCACCAGATCTAGTTTTTGGGTATCATCTATGAACCGCCTGGCGGCAGAGAATAAACTGCTAGGCGGCACGAACATTGTGATGCTGTTTTTGGCTATTTTGGATCTGTTTGGGGGTACCTGTGATATCATCGTGATGTTCATATGCTTAAATGAGAATTTGAGGAGTATAGTTGTCTGTGTATGTTATGGTTCTGCAAAATGCATGAATTCTTGAATGGATTTGGGGATAAGGATTCCTGTTGGGGCAGGGATAAATAAGCATAAGCACTGTCAATGTTGGATGCACTGATTTTGTAGGAAATATGGTTGTATGAATAAAGCATGAACTGTATGATGTGTATTATTAGGTGTTGAATTGATAAATTGGTACATATGTGATTAAATATTCAGTGGATCAATGAACGTGGTATAATTGGGTACTAAAAGAGGTTTAAATGAGTGAAAGTCGTGAAGGATGATATGAGTTATTGGCTATATTGGGATAATTGATTTATGTGATTTAGAAAGTATATTATTTGGTAGTAATTATGAGACGAATATGGGTGAGCTGGTTGAATTGAATATTTTCATATATATATTGATTGGGCAACAATATTTTTGGTTATTCCAATATATGTGCAATTCAGTTCAAATCATGGTAGCAGCAGTTATATGAATATGTGTCTGTAGATCCTAAGACATGGGGTACTCTTGATTAAATAGTTTTGTGTGGGTTAGTTGGTGATGTGAAATGTGAAGTTGAATGTGCATTATTGTTGATTGGATTGTATGTTAGTAATTGAGAATGATGATAGGTGCAGTTGTACAGGTGCATATCAGAATTATAATTGTGAGTGTATGATTTTAAGTAATGCTATACAATGGTTGATTTTATATACATCCATGTTGCGTAGTTTCAAAGAGTGTATGCTATGTTGGTAGTTTTGGTGACTTGACAAAGATGTGTGCATATTGATAAATGATTTGATGGTATGCATAATTGGGTGTGATGTAATCTAATTATAGATTTTGACTAGATTACTATACTGGTACTATAATTTGTGCTTGGATTTGTTTGCGGTCCATAAGGACTCGTTAATGTGCCAAAAACTAGTAGCATTACGCTACTAGTATGGCGTCTGGCGGCGCGAGACAAGCCGCCAGGCGGTAGACAATTAACTCAGTGGCAGTGGTCATTGGATGAGATGGCACCTGGCGGCAAGGGGGGGTTCCGCCAGGCAGAAATTGGAGCAGTAGCAATACTGGGAACTGTGAGGCGCCTGGTGGTAGTGTTGGTTTCACTAGGCAGAAGACGTGCTGCAGAGGCTCTGAAGGAAGCGTGGCCCCTGGCGGTAGGCTTGGACCCGCCCGACGGTGATGGTGCAATAGCACTCATGATGGCGCGTGGCGCCTGACGGTGTGAGATGCCCGCCAGGCGGTCTGGGCCTAGTATCCGCCTAGTGATGTGTGATGCGCGCCAGGCGGATTTGGTTAAGTGTCGGTGCGCAAGGAAAGGTTTCTACACAGCTTTAGGTGATGTTCATGATGCGAGGCTTTGGCTAGGGGTCCAGTTACGAGTGTAATTCGTATTGGAGTAACACATGACCACTCTAGGTTATAGCCTGGTGGTTTAGGAAGTCCAGTGGAGTGTGCGAGTTGTGGCTCGTACGACGAGGTTCGGGTGATTGCCTTCCTCAGTGCATTCTGATGGAGTTTTGGTAGTCTAGAACAGCTACAAACATCATGTTTTTTTCAAGGAGCTCCACTTGGTGTCACGGTGAGATGTTGTGGCAAAGTTATTCCCACATATGGACTATCAGGTGGTGGCCTGTAGTCGGAGGGGCGAGTAGACACTCGTGCAGCAAAGATCGATCATTGATCTCACCTAAAGGGTATAGAAATGATAGACGTCTAATGCAAATGCTGGAAGTGGAGAAGAAAGGAAAAAGGGAGAAGAATACTAACCCGGGGTTAACTTTGAGTTGATGTATTTATTTATGATATTTGTTTGTTTTTATTTACATGAGCTCAGCCTATCTCTGTGTGTGTGGCGATGATCATGTAACTTGTTACATGGGAGCAGATGTTGATGCAAGTGAGCAGGCTGGTGCATAGACACGGAGCGGGGATAGCATGAGAGTCTTTTAATTATTATGTTTAGGAAATAAATTTGTCAACTCTCATGAGTCCTTTTAATATCATTTCCGTTTTATAAACTATGAATTAGTGCTTTTATTGCACGTTAATAAAAGTTTTAAATAATTTCCGTATTTTGGAAAATTGTTGAGAATAAATGACGTGGTTTTATTTAAATTTGTTTCTCATTTATTTTAAATAAGTAATTTCCGGCTAGGACGTTACAGTGTTCCTAATTTCTATATGCATTTTTATCCTTGTTAAAGTTTTGACATTCAATTTTGATATGTCTTTGTTCCCACAATTGTAACAAGTAAAATTAAAAATACTAGTAGATTCATTTCATTTAGAATTGTACCTCCTTTGACTACCTTTGTTACCTCTTCTCTTAAGAAACTTTACAAAATTTTTGACTAGAAGATTTAGGTTCTCATTGTCATTGATTTTAGTCACATCTTCATCTGAATCATCATTCTTCTTAGTGCTTGATTTAAGTGCAATGTCTCTCACCTTTTTATCTCCATTCTCTTGCTCATTCAATTAATTCATCATTATTTCATTCCCTCTTAGCTTTCCAAACAAATAAGCAGTGATCATGGTTAATAAATCCTTAGATTCTAAGATTGTCTTGACTTTAGGTTGCAACCTTCTATCAAGGCACTTCAAGCCTTTGATGTTCACCTTTTCTTTGTCAAACCACATCAACATGCTCTTTCACTTTTACACCTAGTCAAACAAAAGATAAGGATTATCTCTCCTTACCTGGATTTATTGAACAAGTTTGTCCTTGACACTCTTCTGATACTTAAAAAAAATCAACTTTTAGTTTAACCAAAGTTCAAAATCACTTCCTCAAAGTCTCAAGCAATTACTCCAAACCAAAAGAGACTATCACATTTATCTTGTCATAAATATACACATCAAGCATCATAATTATACATTAATCACACACATCAAATGCACACAATAAGAATTGAACACGTATCCACCAACCCATAACAAGACTTTAATCAATTGTACTACATTTCACTTCTATCCTAATTCATAGTTATTAATTCAAAAGGCATGATGCACGCCCAACACCCTTCATGACATTTTTATTTATTTTGGTGATATAATAGAATTATTAATATTTTAAATCTAATAGATTGTATATGAAAAATATTGTTTTATAACTTTAACATTTTCTTCCTAGACAAGGAACAAATTAAAAAGTTTTTTAATTTGGCATTCAACTGATATACATATTTTTTTAGTATATCTTTCTCAATCTCCTCTACGATCAAGAAGTCTCAATTACAATGAACTGTCAATTATAATGAATAATCATATGACACTCTCATAGAAAGAGTGTAAAATATAGCTCACAAGTTACAACTTCACTTAGTGAAGGATTTTAAAATATCCAAACTCTCAACCCAAATTTTTCTCTAAACATTATTAATATGACAACTTCGTTGAGAATTCGAATTGCAGCTCTTCATTTGAAATCTTCTTGATATGGAATGACTTGATCAATTTCTTCAATTTGATTTTTTGTTTGAAACTTCAACGTCATTCTTCAAGACTTCAATTTTTAATCAACTCATACTAGGATATCTTTTTCCATTTATTATTAAGCCCAAACTTGATTTGAATTCTACTCTCTTCAATGTTCACAATTGGTTTGTTAAGTAAACTTTGTGCAACTTGATTTTGCATTTGAATCGTTAGAGCAGTAATATATGACATTCAATCAAAGAGTTCATTCATCAATTATTTCCTAATATTCAGATTATTTGAAAGTTTGATTCAAAAACGTTCTTCTTCCAAAATTTAATTATCAAGAGATAATTTTCTTGAGCGTTTTAATTCATATATCATGTATTTCAACAATTGAAGATTCAAAATGTGCCAAAAAGAATGAGTTCTCCGTCTTCGAGTACCAAAATCAAACCAAAAGGGTGCATGTGCAACACTAAAAACGTTAATGGCTAGGAGCTAGCTTGTTAAGAGAAGAGAAAAATACACTAGAGTGAAGGACTCACATTCTTAAAGAGAAAAGGAGGTTGTTTGTGCTCTATAATGAATGAATTTAACTCGCCTATATAACGAGTTTGAGTTGGGTTAGAAGTGAGTTGACTCGTGACTCATCAACAACCTTTTACATCATTTTCATTATAATTATTTACTACTTTTAATTATTTAGATTATTAGTTATGCTTTTTTTAGGACTAGATTGTTGTCCAATAATGTTTGAATAGTGTGGGTGTTTAATTTATTTTTTTGTCCAATCATATAAGTGAGGACTTTAATCTTTAGTTACAATATTTACAATATTGTTTATCAATTATGATTGATGTTTAATTAACTAGGTGAATATCTTAACTTTTGTAGTATAAATAGGTAGATCAAGTAATTCACTTAAATTGTATATGATAAATATATATAATAACTAAGAGAGTAAAATATGTTTAAACGAGTCAGCCTAGTTAACCCATCAACCAATGGTAGGTCAAGTTGGGTTTTGTAAAATGTGAATTAGGTTTAGTAACATCAGTTTTTACTCATCTCATGGTGAACCAACCTATGTGTGGATTAACTCCCTTTGACACACCTAAATGAAAATCAAACCTCTTCCTTCTATAAAAAAATGATGATGATTATGATGATGATGATGACGACTCCGATGACAACTAGTTATTTTTAAGTTTAATCATTTATAATATTAATATGATTATAATATTTATTCCTTTTAATTTTATTACATTCAAAACAATTTATATGTGTGATACATTTTATGATTATAATGTGTTTTATTTACAATATTTATTTGTACCTTGTTTCCTTTAAATTATGATTAAATAGTGAAATTAGCATGTTTAAACAACATCCACTCATTATAATTGACATTGATTCACAGTCGTTTAAGTGAACAATGTTTGTTCCAATTGACCAAATTTGCAATTGTCACTTAAGTGTGTCTAAGCTCACCTTAAGCAACAACTGACTATTCCACTTACTCGACTTTGAGCTTACATCAACCAAGAACAAGTACTTTTTCTTGATTAAAGCAATATCTTTCCACTTTAACCAAAGCAATTGTTCTCACAACAATTAAGTTCTTGCTTCAAGCCACGTGTTTTCATTCTAAATACAATCAATTTAAGCAAAACTTCATCTCACCAAATGATTATGTATTTTGCGACAAATTTTCTCATTATAACTTGTGATTACTTAATGTTATGTTCTTAAGCATTTTTGTATAAAAAAAAGGGGTTTATACCCGTATGTTTAACATCATAATCTATGACAAAAATATATCTTTTATCACAAACTTTATGACTCTCCTTAGGTTAAGACATCAAATTTTGTAATAGTGTTTTTTTTAAAGTTGATGATTTATAACATGTGTTTACTACAAATAATAATAATAGAGTATAATGGGATGCCACTACCTATTTTGCAATTGAAGTAAGACCTAAATTGAATTACGAGAAAATTGTTAATAACCTACGAATCAAATTCCTTTGCAATAATTCGTCAAAAATTTTCGTTTACTAATGGTTTCCCATTAGTTAAAAATTTGTTTTTCTATAGAATGGTCGTCGATATATTTTACTGACGGATTGGAAAATCCATTGCTAATTACTGAAGATTGCAATTCCGTTGATACTTCCAACGGAATCCCATCGTTAGTAAAATTTGTATGTAAATATTGTGATTTGATCTTCTTCTTCCTCTTCATCCTCTTCTTCTTCTTTTTTTATTTTTTATTTTTCTTCTTTTTCTTCCTCCTCCTCCTTTTTTCCTCCTTGCCCTCCTACTTCTCCACCGTTATCGTCATTGCATTCGTCGTCACCTCCTCTAGCTCTTCTTGTTTCTCCTATTCTTCTTCTTCCTTCTCCTCCAACTACAACAACTCTAACATCCCGACCGAATATTACGAATTTAAATAATAAAATAAAGAATTAAGCAACAACTTCATTAAATAATACCTCATTTCCCAAAAACGCGGGAAATTTAAAACATTTTATTACTTCCAATTAAAATCCAAAATCCATAATTTGCAACTGGAAATAACATAAAAGCCTCTCATAAGAGTTTACAATTTATTTCAAATCAAAAACAACACTCCCAAGCTTTCCCCCGCTTCGTGGCTAAGCATCACTAGAACCACCTGCAACAACATCATCTGTTCACATGTACCACATACACGATCATTGCCAAACACAAGCAGATAGGGTGAGCTTAACAGATAAAGCATATAATTATATTTATATACATATATAAATCACTTATATATACTTCATGCAATCACACTAAATGAAATCCCTCCTTAGATTCCATATCACCTGGCCACAACCAGGTTATTCGTGATCTACCTTTTCTAGTGTTTACCTCAAGGTGACTTGCTGCCATACCTATCGGCCACAACCGATAAAGCACTTGTGGGAAACCATTGCTATGGATCTCACATCGTAACGCCAGGTGGAGTTCCCAAATACGAACATAGTCTGCAACGTCCCAAGACTACCAAACTCGTTAGTTAAATACTGAGAAGGGCAATCTATCTAGACCCATCCGTACTGGCCACAACCAGCACACTCACACCAGCAATAGTCGCCAACCCGAGCTCAACTCAATGGTTCCTCGTGTTCATTTGCCATCCCAAGCTCAACTCGAGGGATTCCATTCTGAGATCAACTCGAGGAATGCCACGTGCTTAACCCCTATCCCGAGCTCAACTCAATGGATACGTTCCGAGCTCAACTCAAGGAACACCAGCAATCCCACCTTTGAAGCATCACCAAAAGTCTTGTAGATCACGCATGTAGAAAATCCAACAAACCGAGGCTGCAACAGCAAAATTGCCTAGCGGGGGACACGTACCGCCAGGCGTTGCCGCTTCTAGATCGCCTGACGGGTGACGCGTACCGTCAGGCGTGTAGCGCCTCAGATTTCTTCCTTGATGTAGATACCGCTTGGTGGGAAGACCCTCCCCGTTAGGCGCACCAGTTCCAGTGACTCTTTGTTCTAACGCTTCCGCCTGGCGGAGCCTAACTTGCCGTCAGGCGACATACCAGTAACTGCACACTGCTAGTTTTCCTCGAGCACTACAAGTCCTTACCCAAGTGTTTTCGCTTATGGCATTCATACTTCATCTCCAAAATAGTCACTTTTGTCATGCCATGTATCACATATAGCACAGTTTCGTTATTTCTTAGTAGATTCATAGATTCACATTATTTAGCTATCCACCCATGCTCCAAATTTCGTATTTCCATACACCCTATGGTCTAATTTCAAGTCTACCATTAAAGTGTCTTAGTATAGTTCACACTAGTTGCTCACTTCCAATAGGAATTATTCTCACGTAAGAATCCTTATTCTACAATAAACCTATATCGCATTCCTCTCTAGTGCATATTCATTTGACACTTCCAGTTCTTAATGGTTTAGAACCCCAATTTCAGTCACGTTTTGATTTAATAAAGTTCCTAATGGCACTGTCCTTACCATACAAATTCTCCACACTTTCACTCATCTCAATCGAATTTATACTGGTAGATTATATACCTATTATTATCATACAACTAATCCCACATAGTTACCATTCATCATTACTCAAGGTTTATCAATCAAATTCCCACTTACACTCTAAGAATAGCACGCACCTGTATTTTTACTAAAGCCAGCATTTCCAGCAACTCTCGCAACAATGCATAATCCATTTCGTCTGAGATGGCGCTTGGCGGCAAGCCCCGTGCCGCCAGGCAGTGCATACAGTTCTCGGCAATTTCCCAGAATTCCTGCACCTGCACTACTCTTCTCTCCAAGATTCCTCCAATGCGAATTGACCACACACTTCCAATTATTGAACAATCCAAACAAACTAATTTTTCCATTTCAATAATATAAATACTCAATTTAAATTCCCGATATTTGATCCCAGAGGCTAAAATTCTCAAATCATCAAACCCTGAAACATCTCTCCACTATTCCATTCGATTACACCCTCGATTATGTGAATATACTCACCGTTTGACATCACAAACATCCTTTAATGATTACAGTTAACTTTCCCTCCGATTAAAATTAACCTAGAACCTAGAAAATATCAAAAACGAGGGAAAAAGGTTCGCGTCGCCTGGCGGTTGTTCATCACCGCCAGGCAGTTCAAGCCAAAACCCAGAAACTGGATTAATCACCAAGCGTCGCCTGGCGGGTAGAGTAGTGCCACCAGGCAGTTCCATCTCTGGAACCCAAAAAACACCACAAAAATAGCATAAGCCGCCTGGCGGCTTTGAATGCCTACCAGGCGGTTTCTGGAAAACTTCCAGAAACCCAGAATTCACGTGACAGTCAATGATTTATACATGTACAAGCTATTCATAAAGCAATTAAACATAACACACATAAGTAGCGAGTTCTAGCTCCCCTAACCTAGTTTTCCCTTGCTTAAAACTTGAGAAATCCAAGGTTCTTCTTTAAGGCAACAAAAGTCTTCTTAGCACTCCCTCCAATTAGCTCCTATGCTCCCTCTCACAGCACCAAAACACTCAGAATTCACCCTCTCAATGTGAATAACGAAAATCAACTCAAAGCTCTCTCCTTCTCTCTCAAAACTCACTTAATTGTGTGTTAATTACTCTTAATTGTCCTAAAAACGAAATTAACATTAAAGAGAATGTAATTACCAATCAAGGTCACTTATGGGCTGTTTTTCCAACCTCCCTTTGTTGTCCACTCAGTTAAGGTTTTCTCTACCCCTTCATATTCAAGCCAAAAACTAAGTTTAGCAAAAATTAGCAAAAATAAAGTTTAATTTGGTTCTATCATCCATGCATAACCATCAAACCAATTCATATTTCTTATTGATTGACATGATTCAATAATTATATTATTTCTCAACATGATCAACATATATTTAAAATAATTAACAAATAAATAACACAAAATTTGGCATACATAGAACTTGAACCTAAGTCCTCTCACACAATTAAGTACTCTCAACCATATGAGCTAGTACTTTTCCATGTCATACAATTTAGAATTTAATTCCATAAAGGCTCTCGCCACCTGCATTTATTAATTAATTAAATTTCACGGGTCTTACAACAACGACAATCATCACATTGTTGTTGCTGCCACTGGCTTTGGCTTCTCCTCTCCAATTTTTATCTCGCCTTACTTTAAAAATAAAAAATCCCATTAAACATGATAGAAAATTTGTCACTCATTTTAATGATGTATTTACCCACGAAAATATTCGTAGGAAATGTGAATTATAAATTACTGACAAAACTTACTGGTGAATTTTACCGTTAGATTCATGACCCACAAAAACATTTGTCGATAGAGAATTCATTGATAGTTGGTAAAATCTGTCAATAAATTTAACTTTTTTGATGAATTTTTTTTTTGTTGATATAATTACATCAATAATTACAAAAATTCTTATAATAAACTAAAAATAAAATATCTGAACGAAACAATACAATTATTCCATTTTTTAAAAGTTCTGCTGGACAAATATCATAACTTTTCTTATCATTTTACATATTCACAATCAATTAAATGTATACTTATTACCGATGTAATTTGAAAAATTATTATTATTATATTAAAAAATCTATCATTCTTAACAATTTTTTTTATTAGCAACAAAGATAAATACATAAACAATATATCTTAACAATTTATTACTAGATGAAAGAGTTTATACACTACTAACTATTTTTCTAACATACATACCATAGAGTCTATAGTTTTGTTTTAAGATTGAAGCATCCAAATAAATAAATAAATATATATATATATATATATATATATATATAAAATTTTGATGATAAAAAACTTATTTTAATATTTTTTTCTTTAAATAATTTTACTACATATATGATCATGTGCTAATGGAAATTTTGTAGTGTAT
>Ga0214545_1009217_pt1 | contig 15164 bp, 16 predicted proteins | sample CNSS4metaG_FD_160064 | JGI IMG/M metagenome (GOLD analysis project Ga0214545, IMG submission 160064) | Root nodule microbial communities from cowpea collected in UCLA plant growth center, Los Angeles, California, USA - CNSS4 | ecosystem: Host-associated > Plants > Roots > Nodule | place: USA... | reverse complement strand
AACAAAAAACCAAAAAAAAAAAATTAAAAATCCAACTAATGAATTTAAACCACATAAATGATTAAATCTGCCTGAGATTAGTATATCATAGAATTTGGGTTTGGACCTAAACCAATTCCATAAACCAAAAGTTGGGACTAAATTACCACCCTTGTGATTGCAGTTAAGGCAACCTCCAACCGCAAGTGATGTGGGCTTGAGTTGACCGCTACTAAGACAACTTTCTAGCATAGTACCTTGGCCACTAAAGTGTTTGTTGTTTGTAAATTGGAATATTTGATACTTTTAGCCATGATTACCTCGTAAAATTTGGAATTTGGGTCTAACTCAAACCAACAAAAATGGTTTGTAAAACTATGTAAGATTTGTAAGTTCTATTTATGTCATATCTATAGTCAATTTAGGACTAAATCACCACCATTAAGGTTGTAGTTAAAGCAGCCTCTAAAAGAGACTACAATTAGGCAACTTTTTAACACTCTCCCTAGATCGACAAAACTATTTCTCAAGGTTTTTAGTTGAAGGTGATGTTGTGGTTTCTTATATGTGTTTGCTTATGACTTAGTTCCAACATTTGGTATCAGAGCGGTTGGTTTTGGTGACCAACTCAAATGAGTACCGATGTGGATTGGGTGAAGAATGATTCCGCTTGAGGGAGAGTGTACCAATGTAGAAGATATTCACACTAAGGGGAGCCATTGTTGGAGTCAAGTGTGAGTTTGAGTTCTACATAGGGTAAGAATAGGCAAGAAGAGAAACATATGAAGAGAAAACCACACAATATGTATTTATCCTATTGAAGATAATCAATTACAATAAAGACACCTAATAATTAGGAATCAATCATACTAATTTCCTAGATTATGTAACGGTTAGCACTCCCTCTCAAGCCGGAGCATATATGTCATATGCACCGAGCTTGTCCGAGGGCCTCTCAGGGACTTGGTGAATAAGTCAGCCAGCTGATTGCTAGAGTTGACAAAATCAATAGTAATTTTTGCAAAGAACATCTTTTCTCTAACAAAGTGACAATTAACTTCAATGTGTTTGGTTCTTTCATGGAAGCCCGAGTTTGATGCAATACGAAGTGCAATTTGATTGTCACAAATAATCTTTGTCTCATGGATGTCCCCTATTTTTAGTTGTAGTAGTAGTTGCCTAAGACACGTAAGCTCACAAGTGGTTGTTGCTATAGCATGATATTCTGCTTCTGCACTAGATCTAACAACTATATTTTGCTTCTTGCTTCTCCATGAGTAAGGTTTCCTTCGATAAGAACACAATACCCATAAGTGGATCTTCTATCTGATGGTGATACTGCCTAATCCACATCAGAGTAGCAAGTGATCTTAGTACTTTTGTCTTCATATAATAATCCTTGTCTTGGAGCCTTCTTTATGCATCGAAGAATACGTGTCACAACATCCCAATGGCTATCACAAGGAGCATTTAGAAATTGGCATACCACACTAACCGCGAAAGTGATGTCGAGTCTAGTGATGGTGAGATAGTTAAGTCGTCCTACCAGGTGACGGTCTCTTTATGGGTCTTTCAAATGGTTCCCCCTCACCTGGAAGAAGCTTGATATTGAAATCCATAGAAGTATCACAAGGACGACTTTCAACCGTAGCAGTTTCAGTAAGAATGTTTAGGGCATACTTTCATTGATTATTGACAATTCCAAAAGTAGATTGAGCAACTTCAATGCCTAAAAAATATCTGAGAGGGTCCAAATCTTTAGTATGAAATTGTTGTGAAAGGTACTCTTTGAGTTGTCGAATTCCTGACTCATCATCACCCGTGACGACAATGTCATCAACAAAAACAACAAGGTAAATGCATTTGCTAGAAGAGTATTGGAAGTAGAAGACAGAGTGATTAGCCTCACAACCTCACTTGTAGTCTTAGGAATAGACACAGAATCCAAAGAAGTAACAAAGGAGAAATAGGATTGAGACAATCGATCACAATTAATGGTAAAAGCATAGATAGGGTTGGGATTACGAGAGAAACAAGTACCTTTTCGTATCGCAATAGGAAGTTTAGGTGTAGGAGGCATGGGCGATTGGAGCAGGAGATGATGCTTGAGGATTAGTAGAGTGAGTCACAATTGAAGTTTGAACTTGTTGAAGCAAAAGACGTTGAGGTGGAGCAATTACCTGAGTCGAAACAGGCAAAACTTCTGGATGTTGAGAAGCAATTACCTGAGTCGGATCAGGCGAGACTTCTAAAGATTCTACTGTAAGATTGACATCCAATATAGTGGAAGTGTAGAACGGGGTAGTCTTGAAAAAGGTGTCATCAACAGAAACTATATATCGTTGAAGTTTAGGAGAAAAACAACGATAACCCTTTTGAAGGTGTGAGTAATCAAGAAAAATACTTTTTAGAGATTTGACAAAAAATTTATCTTTTCCTAGAGTAAGGTCATGGACGAAGCATGCAACCAAAGACACGAAGAGGAATGAAGTAAAGATTTTGTGTTGGATATAAGAGAGTGTAAGGAACCTGATTATTAAGGACGGAGGAAGGCATGCGATTTATCAAATAACATGAGGTTGGAATGGCATCTCCTAAGAATCGAAGAGGAATATCGTGGTAATACTGAAGCAGAATGTCGTACAAAAGCACAACAATAACACAAGACAAGTAATATTCCTCAGCTCAATTTTCCAAAACCATTAGATGAGGTTTCAATTTCAGTGCTCTGATACTATATAGCATTGTATATGTTCTGAATGTATTGCGTGTCTAATACAGACCACACAATATGTATTTATACTATTGAAGAAAATCAATTACAACAAAGACATCTAATAATTAGGAACAATCATACTAATTTATGAGATTATGTAAAGGTTGATTTCCAGAAGTCTGTAGCAGCTGATTATATTCTAACAATTTGATTAGATGTTGTTGAAAGAGAGAAAAATAAATGCATGAGATGTTGAAATTGCATCTAAACTGCACACCAAATTCCATTTTATTTGAGGTTGATCGTAAAAAATATACAAGTGGTTATAGGTAATTTTCTCCATATATACATGATATAATTTGCAATTATATTTTTTTATGTTTGGTCTAAAGAGGAGGTGGTTCACTGGGGATACAATACCAATGAGACCTGAACCCAATCATATAAGGCATTGACACCACTCTCAATCCTAAACCTCAAGGCAATGGGTTTATGGGTCTTCATCCTTATATAACTTTCTCATTTCTAGCCAATGTGGGACTTAGATTCACTTGGATTCCTAACAATCTCCCCCTCAAGGGTGAGTTCCTTCAACCACATTGGCACATTCCCCCTCCAACAGAAGCTTTCCCAACCACAAGTACCCCATTTTCTGTATTGCCGTTCTTCTTAATGGGACACCCTTGCCAGGAAGACTTTTGATACAAGGACCATACTGTACTCGTTTGAGCTGGTTTTAACCATCAGCTCTGATATCATTTGTTAGGTCTAAAGAAGAGGAGGTTCACTAGGGGATACAATACTAACGAGACTTGATCCCAACCACATAAGGCATTGACACCACTTCCAATCCAAAATCTTAAGGTAATGGGTTTATGGGTCTCATCCTTATACAGCGTTTTACTTTCTCATTTCTAATCAATGTGGGACTTAGACTCACTTGGATTCCTAACACTTTGGCCTAGTGGTAAGCATTCAATCCTAACATTTTAGACTTATCTCTCCTTGGACAGCTTTTTTGCATTTAGGAATTTTGAAGACATCTTTTACAATTGTAAATTGAAATTTGGCAACTTTTCCACGAAACACTTAAATAAGGGGTGGTGGTTACATGATCTATCCTATTTCCACATAGCAATAGGAAGGTAAAGATAAACTAATCCAGTGGGTTTTGGAATGTCAAATAGGTTCGGATTCACTTTCATTTACTTGTAGAATTTCAAGATAAATTATGTTGTAGGTCTTTTAAGACAAAATGTTAGAGAATCACAAATCTTCAGTGAACATATCAACCCATTAGTAATTAAAGTGTCAAGAAAGCTTTCTCAGAGTGAAATTCTATCTGTGTTTTTCATGGACGGATTAGATGCAATGTGTTGAGTGTACCGCATCACTTACCTCACTTCTTGCAGTGCAGTTTGTATGTTTGTTGGGCCATACAATATTTAATAATATGATTGCATTGTTTTTTTATTAAGTTTTAAGATACTATCTTTAACAATATGATTGTACTGTTTTGTTGTATTATTAAGCCCTCTCTTGTTTCGGTCTGAAGTAGTAGTTGTACCGGAGGGATTAAGTAATAATATAATAGCATTGTTGATTTTTGTTGTAGATAGCCTTCAATTACGAGAGATTAAGTTGGATAAGGTGCGAGCATGGAAACCATTTTTTAAACTTGGGCAGCAAAGGGTATTAGCTCCCCGTTTGCTTTTAGACAGAAGATCAAGAGATCAGATGATGAGTTTCAGTCATCATAATGGCCTGGAAATGGAAAAAGTAGGGTATGAAATATATGCAGAGGGTCCAACAAGAGTTTTGCGAATTTGTGAGATCCATAATAGTTTCAAGATGGATACAGTTCTTGATTGGTGTGCAAAAGTTCAATTGAGAGTTTCTCAGTTTGCAATTCACCTACTTGAGCATGTAAAACAGGTATCCTTGCTTCTATTAGGTGTTTTAATCTATCAACATCTACTATCTGTTGAATGTAGTTGAAGTTGTACTTTCCATGTTTAATATTTATGTGTACTGTGTGAACGTAAAATATAATTTAGTTTTGGAGCATAAGGTATATTAGTCTATTGAATGCTATCATATTGTACTCAACGGTTCAAAATATGCAGCTTGTACGATCTTGAGTCCATCCATCCAAAGAGAGAAATACAAATGGAAAGTAGTATCTTAGATACATCTATAATTACTGATTTTATATGGATAACATTGTAGTGGGTCAATGACAAACATTGACAAAAGTAGTGATTGTGAAGTTTTAGTTCGTGAAATATTTCCTTGAAAAAGGGATTTGATTTTTCCTAGTTTACAATATGTTGCCATATTCAATTCACAGTGAAAGCACAACAGGCACGACTCTGCCTCTTTCCCCTCTATGTTTTAAACTTCACCCTTTTGTTCTGAAACATTTGTACTCTTGCTAATTTCTACTGATTTTTCTGAGCTTTTATTTTTTTATTTCTTAAGGAGGAAGACAACAATGAGCGCAAAGATTTTACTCCAATTGTAATTGCAAAGCTTGGGAATCTACACGTGATTACTGTTTCTAATAATAATCAAACATATAACCAATTCAGTTTACAGGTAATGTCAATAAAATACTTTCCCCAAGTTCTTAGCTAACTTGATTCACCTTTTTTGTTCATACCAAGTCTCAAGACATTGTTTCGGTCAAAGAAATTATTGATGCTATCCTATTCATTATTAATCCAGTACATGAATTTGGAGCTTAAGTGGAATGGATCTCCTTTTGCATCAATGCTTCGCAGACATCAACTAGATTACAGTGACTCAAATGATAGTGTACTTAAGATTGTTTTTGTTGTACTTACGTCATGTTCCAACGTTAAGCAATTTAGATACTCATCAATTTTTCTTCAGGTAAAGTAGAATGCTAGTTTTTTCTCCAACCCTCCCCCCTTTTTTTGTAGAATTGTGTTTACTTTTAAGCTTTTTAAATTAATAGAAGCCAAGAATTTTCATTTTAAAGAATTAATTCACTAATTCTATGTGTGCATTGGTATTGTGTAGCCGATTGATTTGAATCTTGATGAGGAGACATTGATGAAAGTTGCGTCATTTTGGAGAACTTCTCTTAGTGACTCTGAGAGTCGACGATTTTACTTTGACCATTTTGAAATCCATCCAATAAAGGTTTACTTCATTGAATTTTATCTTTCATTTAATTTGAATTTTTTGGCTTAATTTATATTTTTGAATATATTTTTGTATTTTGTAGATCATTGCAAGCTTTATCCCTGGGGAATCACGTTCAAGTTACAACTCAACGCAGGAGGCTTTGAGATCCTTAATTCATAGTGTGATAAAGGTTGTCTAACATTTCTTAATTAGCCTATTTTCTTAAAAATGATGTATACTGGTGTAGTTAGTCATGATAGATCCTTATTATTCTTAACAGGTACCTCCCATAAAAAACATGGTAGTAGAATTGAATGGGGTCCTAATTACCCATGCTCTGATAACAATACGTGAATTATTTATTAAATGTGCACAACATTATTCATGGTAAGCCTGTGACATACTTTCTTTTCAATTTTGTATCAAATTCATGACTCAAAATGAAAGAGTTTCTCCAGGTATGCAATGAGGGCCATATATATTGCTAAAGGAAGCACTTTACTTCCCCCAGATTTTGTTTCTATTTTTGATGACTTGGCTTCATCATCCCTTGATGTATTCTTTGATCCATCTCGTGGATTGGCAAATCTTCCAGGACTCACCTTAGGTATATTATATGCTCTATTAGCTTCTTGTATGCTCCACTTTTAAGAACCTAGAACTAGATTGAGTTTTCAGTAAAGGATATTATAGAGAAATGAAAAAATAAGTTTGCAACTTTTTATTAAATTTAAATAGACACCAAGGGTATTCTATGTGCTATATTCTTATTAAGCTTGTTGCTTCCTCTTCTTCCCTTACTCTCAAAGCATACTATGATGTTGGTTGAGTTGATGATTGTAGATCTACATATGGGGAAGTTATATACCTGGGTCACAATTTCGTCTCTTGGTGGTCTAAGAATCAACAACTGGTTAATAAGTAAAGTGTAAATGCTGAATATTGTAGCTCAGCTCAGGCACCTGCAGAAATCTTTGGACTGAGACTCTCGTTTTCGGTTCCCATCTTCTAGTGTGACAACTAGATTATTGTCTCCATTTCCCTCAATCACATTCATCACCTCTCTTCATCCCTATGATAAACACATGAAAATTGACCTCTATTTTTTCAAGAAAAGTGATGAAGACTCAGCTTACTGTTTTTGGCACCTTCCTACTCAAGAACAATGAACTGTTCTGTTAACTAAACCTATCTCTTGAACACAATTTTAGTTTCTTAGACACTGTTAGATATTGTTTAGATATTGTTTGATATTATTAAGATATTGTTAGATATTGTTAATCACAATATCAAACAATATCTTCTATTTACTCTATTTATTTTCAGTTACTCTTTTTAATTGTACTTCTCTCTATTATAAATAGATTACCTTATGTGTGGTTTATACACGAGGGAGATTAATCTCAATCCCTATTTTCTTTATTCTCATCATGGTATCTAAAGCTTAAGGTTTTTTATTCGCTGTCGTTGTCTCGGCCTCTGCCGCCACCACCGCTGCTGCCACGGAGTCGTCGTTGCCGGCCACCGCCGCCCACCGGAGCCGTCGTCGGAGCCACCGTCGGAGCCGCCACCACCGCTGCCACCGATCCATCGTTGCTGGAGTGTTAGTTCCGACCGGTGACCATACGGTTCTGATCGTCCCTCATGCGCCATTCGAAGCCGCACCTCTTCCAGTTCCTCCATGGCGTTTTCCGCTGCTTTTCCAGTCCTGAAATCTCTTCTGTTTCATCTGCTATATTTGTTATGTTCAACAAATTTCTCAAATGGTATAAGGATCAACAGTTTTCTAGTTCCACTGCATCTGTTGCTCACATAGGTACATCTTTTGTTTGTCTGACTCGATCTTCTTCTCCTGGTCCTTGGGTTTTTGATTCAAGAGCCACTGATCATATTACTGGTAACAAATCATTGTTTTCTTCTTTATCCTCTACTAATCTTTTACCTTCTGTTACACTGGCTGATGGTTCTAGAGTCTCATCTCATGGTGTTGGCACTTTTAAACTTTTCCCTTCTTTAACCATTGGTAATGTTCTTTATGTCCCTGGGTCTCTTTTTAACCTGTTGTCCATCAGTCGCCTAACTCGTTCTCTTGATTGTATTGTTTCTTTTACCAACAATTCTGTCTGTTTATAGGACCGGAGTTCGAAACAGGTGATTGGCACAGGATATGAGTCTCGTGGTCTTTATCATCTTCGTCCCTCTACACATGTTGGTGCAGTTATGGAGTCTCCCTCTCTTATTCATGCTCAGTTAGGTCATCCAAGCCTTGCCAAGTTACAACAGCTTGTCCCTGCCTTCTCCAAGTTGTCTCGTTTGGATTGTGAGTCGTGTCAATTAGGCAAGCATAGTAGTACTTCTATTTCTTTTTGTGTCACACGTGATGCTTCGTCCCCGTTTGGCTTGGTTCACTCTGACATCTGGGGTCCTAGCCGCGTTAAGTCTACTTTAGGTTTTCAATACTTTTTTACTTTCATTGATGATTATTCCAAATGCACTTGGTTATTTTAAATGGAACATCGTTTGGAATCATATCTTTCAATCTTTTTTTAATGAAATTAAAACTCAGTTCGGTGTTTCTATTAGAGTTTTGCGTAGTGATAATGGCTGTGAATATCTTTCTCATTCTTTCAAACAATTTATGGCTTCTCATGGCATTCTGCATCAAACTTCTTATGCTTATACCCCTCAACAAAATGGTCTAGCTGAACGTAAAAATAGACATCTTATGGAAACCACTCACACTCTTTTAATTCATGGAGAGGTTCCTGAACATTTCTGAGGTGATACCATTCTTATTGCTTGTTATCTCATTAATCGTATGCCTTCTTCGGTTTTAAAGAATAACATACCTCATTCCATTTTATTCCCTCATGAACCTCTTCATCCCTTACCTCTAAGAGTTTTCGGGTCTACATGTTTTGTTCATAACTTTAGTCCTGGTCTTGACAAGCTTTCTTCTAGATCACATAAGTGTGTTTTCTTAGGGTTTACAAGATCACAAAGAGGATACAAATGTTTTTCTCCTTTTCTTAACCGTTATTTGGTGTCTGCAGATATCACCTTTAATGAGTTCTCCATTTATTTTAAGAGTCAATCTTCACCTCTGACTCCATCCAATCCTGACAACTCTTCTAATACCTTTAATGTTCCTATTGTTTGTGACCCTCTTACTGTGTCTTCTTCACCCTTAGTTCCTGCTCCACAGTCAACTGCTCCTCCACCCCATCTTCAAGTTTATAGTCACCGTAATCGATCACAACCACCACCATGTGACTCCACTCAAGTGCCAACTACTCTGTCTCCTTCGGCTTTGACACCTGAGTCTGACCTTTCCATTGTCCTCCGAAAAGGTATGCGTTCTACCCGTAATCCCTCTCCCCTTTATATTGCTTTGAGTTATCATTGATTGTCATTACCTTTTTATACATGTCTTTCCTCTCTTTCTTCTGTGACCATTCCAAAAACTGTTTGTGACGCTTTAGCCCATCTTGGTTGGCGTCAGGCCATGACAGATAAATTAAGTGCTCTTCATAATAGTGGAACTTGGGAACTGGTCCCGTTGCCGTCTAGGAAATCTGTTGTTGGTTGCAGGTGGGTGTTTGCTATCAAAGTTGGACCTGATGGTATTATTGATCGCCTCAAAGCTTGTCTTGTAGCCAAAGGTTATACTCAAATTTTTGGTTTGGATTATGGAGATACCTTTTCCCCCGTGGCAAAGATGGCTTCTGTTCATTTATTTATCGCCATGGCTGCTCTTCAACAATGGCCTCTTTATCAACTAGATGTTAAAAATGTTTTCCCCAATGGTGATTTGCAAGAAGAAATCTATATGGAGCAACCTCCTGGATTTGTTGCTTAGGGGGGGAGTCTTCTGGAATGGTATGTCGTCTTCGCAAATCCCTATATGGCCTAAAACAATCTCCTAGGGATTGGTTTGGAATGTTTAGCAATGTTGTTCAGCAATTTGGTATGACTCAGTGTGAAGCAGATCATTATATATTTTATCAACACTCAAGTGCTGGATGTGTTTACTTGATAGTATATGTTGATGACATCGTTCTTACAGGGAGTAACAACCATGACATCTCTCAGTTGAAACAACATCTCTCACTATTTTCAAACCAAAGATCTTGGCAAACTCAGATATTTCTTGGGTATTGAGGTTGCACAGTCCAATGATGGTATTGTTATATCTTTGAGAAAGTATGCCATGGATATTTTGGAGGGAACTGGGTTGATGAGTTCAAAGTATGTTGATACACTCATGGATCCCAATACTAAACTTCTATCAAATCAGGGGGAGCCTATATCTGATCCTGAGCAGTATAGAAGATTGGTTGGGAAATTAAATTATCTTACCGTTACTCGTCCTGACATTTCCTTTGCAGTCAGTGTGGTAAGCCAATATCTTAATTCTCCATGTGAAGATCATTGGAATGCAGTCACTCGCATCTTGAAGTATATTAAAAAATCTCCTGGAAAAGGATTGTTATATGGTTCTAATAACCATACAAGAGTTGTTTGCTATTCAGATGCTGATTGGGCAGGATCTCCTTCTGATAGAAGATCTACATCTGGGTATTGTGTCTCCATTGGTGGTAACTTGATCTCGTGGAAAAGTAAGAAACAGAGTGTTGTAGCAAGATTCAGTGCAGAAGCAGAATATAGAGCTATGGCCTCAGCTGCCTGTGAACTTGTTTGGCTCAAACAATTGCTTAAAGAGTTACAATTTGGAGATGTTACCCAAATGACACGTGTGTGACAATCAGGCTGCTCTTCATATTAACTCTAATCCTGTCTTTCATGAAAGGACCAAACACATTGAGATTTATTGTCATTTCATTCAGGAAAAGATCATGTATGGAGACATCACGATTGAGTTTGTTAACTCAAGTGATCAGTTAGCAGATATTTTTACTAAGTCTTTACAGGGGCCTAGAATTGATTATATTTGTAACAAGCTTGGCACATACAATTTGTATGCTTCAGCTTGAGGGGGAGTGTTAGATATTGTTTAGATATTGTTTGATATTATTAAGATATTGTTAGATATTGTTAGATATTGTTAATCACAATATAAAACAATATCTTCTATTTACTCTATTTATTTTCAGTTACTCTTAATGTTATCAAATTTCGGCCATGGCGGCGCTATGGTGGAAATCGGTTGCGGTTTTCCGACCTACCGCCACAACATGACGGAGGCGAAGCGGGTTTTCTGTGACGGCTCGTGGCGGCCGCTTTTCGCATGGCGGCTGGCGGTGGCGAAACGGTAATAGCGAAAAAAGAGAACTAAAGAAAGAGATAAGCAGTAGCAAAGTGGAAGAGATACTGCAGCTACCGTGTCTGAGAAGAGATGAGTAGTGTGGGAGATGAGATAGGCAATGGCTGACACAAATAAACCCTAATTTCATCCTTCTATGCGTTTTACTCTACATCAGTTTTACGGAGGTTTAATTTGGGTCAGGCCCACTAACATTATTTGACCTAACCTAAGCCCAGAACCCCTCCTCTCTTATTCTTTTATATTTTACTGTGGCCCTTCTCTTATTCTTTTACCAGTTACTGCAGTAAAATATTACTAATGCAGGTAAATATCCATTAAAACATCTCTTCTCTTATTCTTTCAACTTTGGCCTTAGTTACTGCAACTAAGAGCCACAACTGCCACCACCAGTTGTTGTTGCCCACCATTGTCAGCCACTGCCGCCTGTCGCCTACCGTCACAATCAGCCACCGCCGCCTGCCTCCGGCTGCCACAGTCAGCCACTGCCGCCTGTCGTCACTGTCAACTCCTTTTTTTTCAAATTTTTTTCTACTTCTCTTCTTTCTCTATAATTATTTTTTCAAAAATTATACTTTCCGCTATAACCCGATATGATTTCCGTTATAACTTTATAACGGATTTTTGGCTTGCCGATATTTTCCGTTATCCGATATTGATAACATTGGTTACTCTTTTTAATTGTACCTCTCTCTATTATAAATAGATTATCCTATGTGTGGTTTATACACGAGAGAGATTAATCTCAATCTCTATTTTCTTTATTCTCATCAGACACAAACTCCATGGGGCTGGGTTTTATCAATGCACCTTCTGTAAGTGTTTAGGGAATGGGAGTGAATACTGCATACCACATGTTAATTGTATTTTATATTTGGGCTTGAGTCCATCTCAATGTAATGCTATGCTAGACTATATTATATTATATTATATTATATATATATATATATATATATATATATATATGTGTGTGTATGTGTGTGTCTTTCTGTGTTGTATAATACGCACAAGGAATTCCATTGCACATGACTCTCTACATGGTATCTAGGGCCTAATCCAAATTCGTGTCTAGCCGATGGACCCACAGTCCATTAGTGCTGAAATTTTTCTAGAAGTTGTCTTATTCTAATTTTCTGCCCTCTTCCCTCATTCTCTATCTCATTAATCAAACCGCTGTCCTCACAAATCATTGACCCTCTGTCCAATTCTCCTACCCCCAATGTCTCTTCTTCTTCATGTCTAATAGATCAGTCCTATCCTTCACCCTCTAATGTCAATACTCCACCAGAACAACCCACATCTCCTGTCCCTAAAACACTCATCCCATTCTTCTCCTCATCCACGTGGAACCAAACACTGCCGAACCAGCCTTAGAAGACACCAACTAGCTTGATGCCATGAAAGCTGAATTTACTACCCTTCAAGTTAATAACACTTGGACTCTTGTTATTCTTTCTTCTAACAGGACACCCATTGGTTGCAAATGGGTTTAATGTAAAACAAACTTTGATGGTTCTTTGAATAAATACAAGACATGACTCATTGTAAAGGGTTTTAATTAACTTTATGGCTTGTTTTTGCTGAGACATTCTCTCCTATAATAAAACCTGCCACTATTCGGATTATATTCACACTGCTCTTACTAGTGGTTTGTCTTTTCAGCAATTAATGTTAATAAGTCTTTCTTGGGAAGTTCTTAGAACAAGTGTACATGATAGAGCCCCTTGATTTTGAAGTTTGTAATAAATCCCTTATTTTGTCCACTGCAAGTTGCGAACTTCAACATCAATCCACTGCAGTCGAGAAAATTTCTGATCCGGAGTAGACACAAGCTCCGAAACAGAAAATCATGAACACATATGATATTGCATGTAATTTTGACTATCATGAGTGTAGTTTTTACGAGTGCCCTTGAGAAATTATGTGAGAGCTGTCCTTAGCTTAGGTGGTTAGTTCAGATGTAACCTCTTGCAGTGGTATATTATTTACATCTATACTCTTGCTAGTTAATCCCAGTTAATGCGATTGATTTCTTTTTTGTACGAAATTACTTTTCTAAATCTTTTCTCTGAACCATTAACATTCATGGTCAAGGAATAGTTGCAAAAGGGCTTACTGGATGACTCAAGGAATAGAGGGGTTACCTTTACCTTCCGCCAAGATAAAAAATGGCCTATTCTAAACTCATGCTTATTCTCAAAACTCATTTATTTCTCAATTAAATTTTCTATAATTCATGCAGACTCATGTTGTGTCTACTGTTTTGAATTACATTAGAACAAGAATTCTCACTTTTCTCCTTATAATTTGTATTTTCTTTTTGGTTTTTCTGTTCACCAGGTACTTTTAAAATTATAAGTAAGTGTATCAAAGGTAAAGGTTTTTCAGGGACAAAACGGTACTTCGGTGATTTAGGGAAAACTGTGAGTTCTTAAATCTTTGTGTCAATTTTTTCATTAAATTACAAATGTGATTATGGAGTATCAGCATATTAATCAATTCACAACTACTCAGCAGTTGAGATCAGCAGGCTCCAATATTGCTTTTGCAGCTGTAGCTGAAATATCAGACTCTGTTCTGAAAGGTGCAGAGGCAAATGGTTTCAATGGATTGGTAAAGAACTACCACCTGCTTGTTAATTTGGTTACTATCATTTTAGCTGGGACTTGTTCTCTATTGAATTGCGATGAGTTTAATACTTCATTTTTGTCATTTAATTTTCAAGATGAGTGGCTTCCACCAAGGAATTCTAAAATTGGCTATGGAACCATCAGTTCTCGGAACTGCATTGATGGAAGGTGGTCCCGATAGAAAAATACTGCTTGATCGAAGTCCAGGAGTTGACGAGGTGTTATATATTTTGAATATTATTCTCTTGTGTTGAATGTTCATTTCAAGGAATGTATGTCTTTCTTAATTCCTTTGTTTTAAAACATAATTGTTTCGAACTTTAGACAGAATGTATGCATATTGTTGGAAAGTCACCTGAGTTGTGCTGACTCTGAACTTACTTTAATCACAACCTGAGTTGATTTAATTATAGTCTCAACGTTGGTGATTTAATCCTGACTTGACTGAAGTTATGACTTACTTATAAAGCATGACAATGCTCAACTTACAAACCAGTCTGAGTTAGATCTTTAAGTTCTTAAGTGTTATTAAAGCCCATCTTAAATCAATTGTTGAGCCACCTGCACTGCATTTTCCTTGCTCCAATCCGGTCACCCTAGGCATAAGGAGGAGAGTTGGAAAGTCACTTTTATTGCCGTCACCCCTGGTTTGCCTTAATCCCAATCTCTAGGGTGGTGGTTTTGTCCCAGTTAGAGATATTATTGGATTGATTAAGCCCTAAGTTCAAATTCTGAGACATATATCAAACATCTGACGGGTAAAAATAGAAATTTGTTTGGAATTTTTTTATAATAGGTACCAACTATAGGAGTGTTTAGCTTCATTTGAAGTTTGTCTTGTATTTTTTATTATAGGTTTGGTCTAGTCCCTTCATGATTCATTATTATTTCTTTTTTTCTTTTTTTTCATGTAATGACAAATGATAGATGTATTTTGGATTGTGAGCATAGTTGAGATGTCAAAATGCACAGTGATGCATAGCATGAGTTTTTTATTAAATATAAAAATAATTTAATGAGAAAAGGACTGAATATCATTTTGAATAAAAGAAACTGCACACAGCATTGGATTATTAGACTAACCAAATAATTACTTCCCTAAAATATATTTCTATGGTCATTGATATTCTGTTCTAATTGGAGAAGTAGTTACAATAATTTCAAAGTCGACCGTTGTGGGACTGTAATAATACAGTATGTAAAATAAGATGAAATAGGGTTTTGGGATTAATCTCCCTTGTGTAAACCCTACACAAAGGACAGTTTATTTATATTGATAATAGGTCAAATCCCAGAAATACATAATGGGCTGAGCCCAACTATTAAACACAATATTATATCATCTAACACTCCCCCTCAAGCTGGTGCATACAAATCGTATGTACCAAGCTTGTTACAAAGA